>Ga0256829_1000629_pt1 | contig 34094 bp, 36 predicted proteins | sample 131447metaG_FD_185979 | JGI IMG/M metagenome (GOLD analysis project Ga0256829, IMG submission 185979) | Hydrothermal vent microbial communities from Lau Basin, Pacific Ocean - 131-447 | ecosystem: Environmental > Aquatic > Marine > Hydrothermal vents | place: Pacific Ocean: Lau Basin | collected... | reverse complement strand
TTAGTTTTCAATGATCTCAAACAGTTAGCGAGGCTCCTAAACATTAGGTCTCTTTGTTTGTGGATGGGAATTATAGGGAATTGTTGCTTTATTGTTTCTTAATGTATTGGGGGAATTTTGGAAGTTTATATTATTGTTATATTTGTTACTTAAAAACTACTTTGATGCACTAGCAATCCAGCCCCCACCAATGAGCTTATTTCCATCGTAAAAGACACCTGCCTGTCCCGAAGCAACACCAAAGACATCTTCATGTAATGTTACATAAGCTTGATTATTTTTTATTAAAACAGAACATGGAACTGCATGTGTTCTGTATCTGAGCTTAATACTTGTATCAAACTCTGTTTCATTATTGAACATATTTAAATTTTCTAGCACTACAGACTTACAAGAAAGCTCCTCTTTTTTACCCACAGTTATTTGGTTGTTTTTTACATCTATATTTATGACATAATGAGGGTCATGTGCACCTCGCACAGTAAATCCTTTTCTTTTGCCTATTGTGTAGTGCATGTAACCCTTATGTTCACCCACTACATTTCCTTGTGTATCTAAAACCTCACCAGGATTGTCAACTGATACATAATCTTTGAGCAAGTCTGTGTATGTAGTTTCTACAAAACAAATCTCGCTTGATTCACTCTGACTTGCAAAGGATTCAAGGCCTTTAATAGAAGCAGCAAATTGCTTAATATCGCTTTTTTTTCGCTGACCCAAAGGAAAAATCAATCTTTTGAGTACATTTTTATCTACATAAAATAAAAAATAACTTTGATCTTTTGTATCATCAAGGGCTTCATAAAAATACTCACCATCCGTATCTATATAGTGTCCTGTTGCTAAGTAATCTGCTCCTATTTTATCTGCAAACTTTATCATCTCACCAAATTTAAGACTTTTATTGCATAAGGCACAGGGATTAGGAGTACGACCCTCTTCATAAGTATCTATAAAAGGTTGAAATACTTTTTCATTAAATACTTTTTGCAAATCAAGGACATGGAGTTTCATACCTACAAAATCTGCGGCTTTTTGTGCACGGGCTAAATGTATCTCATGATAACCAGGTTTAGTATGAAGTTTCATATAAAGCCCTTCAACTTCATACCCCTCCTCCTTAAGAAGTAATGCACTTATAGTAGAGTCAACACCTCCGCTCATCCCTACGAGAACTTTCTTACTCATCGTTGCCACTAAAAAATTTTTGTAAAGATTTAAAATATTTTGTATCACTTAATCCAACATCTTTTAAAATATCTATCTGGTTAGTCAGGGATTTTTCAATCTCATCTGCAATCAAGTCTAAATCATCTGTTAATTGTATTATTTCAAGATCTTCTTCATCTATCATCCCATTACCAACAAGAGATGAGCTTAAAAAATCGATAAGAGGTTGATAAAATTCAATCCCAACAACAAAGACTTTGACTCCTGTTACTTTTCTAGTTTGGATTAAAGTCATAGCTTCAAATAGTTCATCTAATGTACCAAAACCACCCGGGAAAATAACATAAGCAATAGAATACTTCACTAACATTACTTTTCGAGAAAAGAAGTAATCAAAATCTAATTCTATTGTTGTATAAGGATTGGGAATTTGTTCAAAGGGTAAATCAATATTTAAACCTATAGATTCTACTTCTTTGTGTTCACTTGCACCACGATTTGCAGCTTCCATTATGCCAGGTCCACCACCTGTCATAACATTAAAACCACGATTAGCTAGCATGGAAGAAAGTTTTACAGCTTTTTTATAATATGTATCGTTTTCATTAGTTCTAGCACTTCCAAAAATGGTAACTGATGGTCCCAAATCACCGAGTTCATCAAACCCTTTTACAAAATCAGCCAAAATCTTAAAAACGCTCCAAACATCTGCTGATTTTATATCTTTAATATATTTTTTACTTAGATTTTCTTTTTTCATACTAATTTTTTAGCTGTGCTAACCTTTCGCGTTTTGTACCTATAGATGTCACTTGAATACCAAAGTTACCATCGACAATCACAACTTCACCTTGTGCAATCACATGGTTGTCTACAAGTATTTCCAAAGGATCATTTGCTAATTGATTGAGTTCTATAACTGAACCTATATCCATATTCAAGACATCTTTGAGAAGCATTTTTTTCTTGCCTATTCGTACTCTTACAGGGAGTTTAACATCCATAATTAAAGATATATTATTCATCTCAAGAGCACTTAAAGTTGGATGGTTCATTGTGCTGTTATCTAAACTATCAACTTCAAGAGCTTTATCACTCCCTGACTCAACTTTACCAGAAAGTGCATTTTCCAGTTTTTCATCTATTATAAACATAAAAAGTGAATTTAATGAGTCTATCTTAAAATCATACTTATACATTATTGAATACTCATCAAGGGCAACTTCTGAGTCATTATTAACAAATTCTATACTCTCAAATTTAAATGAAACTATAGGCATCTCTTTTTGCGATGATAAAACAGTATTAATTGTTCCAAAAATTGTGTTAAAAGCTTCTTTTGCACCATCAACATCATCATCGTTAATATCATCCCTACTCACTAACTCTTCACCCATCATCAAATCTGACAATGCCGCAGCTAGATTTGGAGGAACAGCAACCATGGCTTTTGCTTCTACTGCTCCAGAAACACTCATCTTCATAAGGACAATAGGGGGAATAATACTTGCCATCATATTTAATTCTTGTTCCTCTTTCAAGGTTAAACTTGGAGCTACCCCTACCATTGTTTCTATATTTGTAATTATCTCATTTTCAAGAAGTTTTATAAAATCACTCATTTTTATTCCTTAAGCTCATTTTCCAATGGTTTATCGTTAATTATATCAGCAACTCCTGAAATTTTTTCATGTCGTTTGTATTCAAAGCTCTCTAATGCGCGTTTTACAGCATCTTTTTCAGTATCTATTATCTCTGTAATTTGAATAGATTTTCTAAATCTTCTAAGACCAATTTCACCACGAAATCTCTCTTTTCCATCTACACAAACAGTCACAATATCATCTGCAGCAGCTGAAAGTCGAATAGCATCACCAACTTGCAAATCTAAAACATCTCGTAAAGTAAGTTCCACATCACCTAAATTTGCTTCCAAGTTCACTTTAGCTCCACCTAAAAGCACTTGAAGCTCAGTATTTCTACTTTTTTTAGAACTTGTTTCATTGAGCATCAAATCACGCGAAGCCAATTTTGGAAGGATAGGTTCTAAGGCAATAACAGGATAACATATATTCATCATACCAGAACTATGCCCAATAATTATCTCCATCACCACCATTACAACGATTTCATTTTGAGCAACTATCTGAACAACATTTGGGCTAGATTCTTTTGACTCTATATTTGGATAAACCTCCATTACCGGTCCCCAAGCTTCTTTAAGGGTACTCATCATTACGCGTAAAATTGTTTCAAATAAAGAAAGCTCTATATCTGAAAATTCACGAGAGGCATCAAAAGGTTCACCTTTTCCACCAAGAAGACGGTCAAGCATAGGAAATGCAATGGTTGGGTTGATCTCAATAACTCCACTTCCTTCTAATGGTTTAATGGAAAAAACATTAAAACTTGTAGGATTTGGCAAAGACATCAAAAACTCACCATAAGTCATTTGGTCAACTGAATGAAGTTGTATCTCTACAATAGAACGCATAATAGAGGATATCTGTGATGCCAAGGAACGAGCCATCTTATCATGAACACCTCGAAAGGCACGAAGCTGCTCTTTTGAAACTCTATTTGGTCTCTTAAAATCATAAAGTGTTGCCTGTTTTTGAGGTTGTGAAAAATTCTCTGTTGACTCAGCAATCTCTCCACCTTCATCTTCTAAGACATCGAGTAAAGAATCAATCTCCTCTTGTGAAAGTATATCAGCCATTATTTACGCCTATACTGTTTTTTATTTTTTGCAATACAGATTTATGGATTTGTGATATTCTTGATTCAGTTATATTTAAAACCTCACTTATCTCTTTTAAGGTTAATTCTTCAAAATAATAAAGTTGTATTATCATCTGTTCCCTTTGAGTATAACTGCCTAAAACTTTTTTTATCACATCTACTAATTCTTCTTTTTCTATACGAACTAAAGTTGCTCCTTCATCACCAACATGAAGTTGATCATGAAGAGGCATTACTGTGTATATACTTGAAGCAACTCTTGCATCATGCACTTTAACTATATCTTCATCCAATATTGTAGCCAATTCTTTATCTGTAGGCTCTTCATCATGAACTACTCTATACTCTTCTATGGCATAGTCAATAGCCTTGACAAGTTTTCGACTTGCACGAGATAAAATATCTAAAGAACGGAGATAATCAAGCATCGCTCCATATACACGCTTTTTTGCATAACCCCAAAAAGAGTCATTGAGCGTTTCGTCATATCTTCTAGCTAGCTTAATCAACTCTTCTGTTCCTATAGCTGATAGATCCATATAGTCTATAGAACTCGGCAGTCTTTCTTTAAGTCTAAAAGACATCGCTTTTACTGCTGGAAGGTACTGAATAGCTAGTTCATCTTCCTTATGTTTAAGATCTTGAGTGTAACAATCAAGCACTTTTTTCTCCTGAAAGGTGTTCTTTATTTGCTTGAATTGCTTCATCAGTTACTTTTGCAGCAGCATCTATTAAGTTTTCTCTTTTATTGATCTCTTTTACTATCTTATCTAAATGCTTTTCATGAATTTCTCTTGGAAATCCATAAGTTTTCATAACAATAGTTCTAAAATAAAAAGCAATAATAACATGAGAGAAAAGGTAAAAGAATGCTGTAATAAAAAAAGTATAGAGAAGCAAACCCTCGGCATCAAAAGACTTTAGTATGCCAAAAACTATGCCAACAAAAAATCCCTGAACAGTAAAAAAATAAACGAAATTTTCCCCTAGCATGCAGACCCCATTTTAAGTACTTTAGAAGTGCTGAACAAGACGTTTAAATAGTCCACTTAAGCCACTTTCACTAGCAGAAACTAGCACATCTCGTTCCAATTTGGTAATGATTTTATTTGCAATAGCAACAACATCTTGATGGGGTATAGAATTTGGATATGTCGCACAAAAAATCTCTCTTTTTTTAATAGATGAAGAAACTTTTATATCAGAATTTACCTTTCCATAATATTCTAAATTTAATTTTTTTCCAATATTTGCTAAAGCGACTTGTTTAATTTTTTTATATATCGCAATAGCTTCTTTTTCATTTTTTACTTGATTTAGTATCATCCCGATATCATCTCTTACACTTGAGATGGTCTTAATCGTTGCATATGCATCAGTAATAGCAGCGGGATCTGGTACGGTAACCACTATAACATCATCTGCCGCATTTAAAAACATCTGTATATGTTCACCTATTCCAGCTCCAGTATCTATGATCATCACATCAAGTTTATCAAGAATTTCTGCTTCTTGCATAAAACGCTCAAAAAGTGCACGATCTGCATACTTCAGTATCTCATCACCACTCTCACCAGGGATTAAAATCAAATTTCTTGTTACAGGAACGAGGATATCTGAAACTGTTGCTTCCCCTTTGAGAACATGCAAGATATTTTTTTTAATCTTAACATTAAAAATAACATCTAAGTTTGCAAGACCTATATCTGCATCAAATATACCAACATTGAGACCACTTTGAGAAAGAAGGTACGCAAGGTTTGAACTAATTGTACTTTTCCCAACGCCTCCTTTGCCACTAGTTATCGCAATAAAGCGAGTATTTCTTGATCTGTTTTTACTTTTTTTTGCTACTAATTCTTCAAGTTTTTTTGCCTGATGAGAACTCATATCTTGCTCCTATTGAACCCATGGAGTAAGCATTCGATGAGAAACTCACTTGTTGCACAGACTAAGTCTTCTGGAACTTCTTGACCTACAGAAAAATAACTTATCGGTTTTTTTGTTTCATACGCAAGAGAAAATATATTTCCATACCCTTTTGTTTCATCAAGTTTTGTAAACATTAAAGTATCTATACCTAAATTTGAAAAGTTTTTATAAGTTACTTTCATATCATCATATTTGATAGAACTTGGCATAGTAAGTACGACATCTACATTAAATTCTGTTTCATTAGCATTTAAACATTCATATATCTTCTCGATTTTACCTTTATCGTAAGGACTTGATCCCATAGTATCGATCAAAATATAATCACAATATTTAAGTGCATCTAGTGCGGTAGCAAACTCTGGAGGGTCAACAACAGTCTCAATCCCAAGCTTCATCATGCGAGCATATTGCATTAGTTGTTCCACTGCCCCTATTCGATATGTATCTAAAACGACTAAACCGACTTTATATTTTTTTTCCATAAGATAAGAGTATCTTGCTGCAAGTTTTGCAATGCTTGTTGTTTTTCCTACACCTGTTGGTCCAACAAGCATAATCACCTTTTTTGCACCAATACCCGGCATACTTTCTAGTCGGATAGGGATCATCTTACGAAGAAGTGTTTGAAAATATCTTTTTACAGTAATGGAATTTTCACGCATCTGTAGTGGCATGTGTGTAAGTGTTAAACGCATAATATCATTGAGATGCTCACTATCCATACCGCTTTGTGAGGCAAGGCGATATATCTCTGCAAATTCAGGAGGGATTTGAGTTTCTATCTCTGGAGATTTTTCATCCCAAAACATATTTTGGATAAGATTTACTTTATCACCTAGTTTAGTTATCTGAGATTTTATCTCTTTAAGTTCTTTTGGCTCACTTTGTTTGACTTGAGTTTTTACTTTTGAATACTCAAACATAGGGCTTGTTACATCTGCTATCTCCGAAATCTGTGCAGCAGCATTTGAGATATTGTAAAGGACATCCTTGCTCTCTTGCTTAATTGGTTTTTGATTTTGTAAGGGTTTCTCATACAAATTGTTAGCATTATGTTTTCTAACATCTTCTTCATCTACACCAACAACTATCTCATAAAGAGGCTCTTTGCCTAGTGCTTTTTTCTGAATCTCACGAGTTTCGATGAGCATACCCTCATCACCTATCTCCATTCGTGCATTTTTTAAAGCTTCTGAGGGACTTTTACCTGTAAATGTCAATACTTTCATTTTACACTAAGTCCATAAGTGGGATAACTACGCTTTGTCTCTTTGACCACTCTTTATGGGGAATTTGTAATCTTGGAGTATTGATAACTCTGTTGTCAAAAAATATAATATCCAAATCCAAACTCCTTGGGGCATTCGCAAAACTTCTTTTTCTAGCAAACTTCTTTTCGACTCTATGCAAATAATCTAAAAAATGCCTAGGTTGTTTTGATGTTTGCAAGACAAGTAAGCCATTAAAAAAATCATCTTGTTCTAAAAATCCAAAAGGGGGATTTTGTAGTAGTGATGATGTTTGCAATAGCTCAACTTGCTTTTGTTTTTTTAAATAATAAAAAAGATGCATGAACCTTCGTTTCACATCTCCTATATTTCCACCTATGCCTACAACTACTCTATAGCGTAAAGAACTTTTTTGAGTAGTCTTATAGGAAAAGCACAAACCTTTGTATCTTACTAAGTCATCACTTAGGCTGTGCTTGAGGTACATTACTACGCTTGATCTGCCGCTTGTGCTTCTTGTGCCGCTTGTATCTCTGTCATAATCTGAAGCATACCAGTCATTGCAAGGTGGTAACCAAATGGACCAAAACCAACAACCGATGATGTACATACAGGTGCAATCATATTTTCTTTTCTAAACTCTTCACGACGGTGAATGTTAGAGATATGAACTTCAATAGTTGGAATCGCAACAGCAGCGATTGCATCACGAATAGCAATAGATGTATGTGTGTATGCTGCAGCATTAATAATGATACCATCTGCATCACCATAGCATTCTTGAAGCTTATCAACTATCTCACCTTCAAGGTTAGTTTGAAAAAATTCAATCTCTATACCATTTTGTGTTGCATACTCTTGCATTTGGGCATGAATCTGCTCTAATTTCATTGGACCATAAATTTGTTGCTCACGAACTCCAAGCATATTTAGGTTTGGACCTTGAATAACTACTATTTTCATTGTTTACCTTTTTTTAAAGCTTATTTTATCTAATCATATATTAAATCCCCATTATGCATCTCCATAACAAAAAAATTTGATATAATTTCTGAAAAAGAATTTCAATGAAAATAATCGCCCCTAATTATATCCTAGTAGGAGATACACTCCTCAAAAATCAAGCGGTCGCCTATGATAAAACTATACAAAAGATAGACTCTCTTGATGCACTAACAACACTCTATCCAGATGCACGAGTAGAGCATCTAAGAGAGCATTCCCTACTTATGAGTGGACTTATCAACGCTCATGTCCACATAGAATTTAGTGCCAACAAAACTGCACTAAGTTATGGTGATTTTATGCCATGGCTTTATAGTGTGATAAAAAACCGTGAAGAGCTGATGGAGGGTGAAGCGACTCAGTCGATGGAAAAAGCGGTTGATGCTATGCTTCAAAATGGTATTACAACTTTTGGAGCTATAAGCTCACATGGGATGGATTTAGATGTTTGTCAAAAGGCTAAACAAAATGTTGTCTATTTTAATGAAGTTATCGGAAGTCAGGCAACGATGGCAGATGCACTTTTTGCTGACTTTCTCTCCCGTTTAGATGCCTCAAAAGAGATCTCCAGAGAGGGATTTTTCCCAGCTGTTGCTGTGCATTCACCCTATTCTGTTCACCCAGTTTTGATAAAAAAAGCGATAAATATAGTTAAGAATGAAGGCTTAAAACTCACAGCACACTTTATGGAAAGCAAGGCGGAGCGTGAGTGGCTTGACTCAAGCCAAGGAGATTTTAAAACTTTTTTTAAAGAGCTACTCAAACAAGAGCATTGCGTATGTGATGCACAAGAATTTTTAAGTTTTTTTGATGATGTACCTACTCTTTTAACTCATGCAGTGCAAACTAATGAAGAGGAGAGAGAAACTATTGCTAGGCATAAACATACAATTATCCACTGCCCAATATCTAATAGACTCTTAGGAAACCCTACTCTCAACATCAAAGATCTTAACGATAAAAACATCCCTTGGATTCTTGCGACTGATGGGCTTAGTTCAAACTATGCACTCGACCTATTTGAAGAGATGAAGCTCTCTCTTTTCATGCATCCAAGTGCTCCACTTCTTCTTTTTGCAAAATCTCTCATACATAGTGTCACAAAAGGAGCTGCAGATGCACTTGGACTTAATACTGGTGAGATAAAAGAGGGGAAAAATGCTGATTTCATCATCCTTGACTTAGAAAAAGAACCCAATGATGAGTTAGCTATTCATTTAATACTTCATAGGTATAATATCTCTAATGTTTATATCAACGGATCAAAGGAGATCTAATGCAATTTTTAAAAAAACTATTCTCACCTATTACTGCCACTCTAGGCTACATACAAAATCATTTCAAGGCGATGATATTTTTACTCATTCTCTTCTTAATTTTTTCACCAAATTCCCAAAACGACTTTAAAGAAAATAATCTTACAGAGATTAAATTATTTGGACCAATAATGGATGTTAGTGAAGTCTTAGCACAGATTGAGGATGCAACTACAAATGAGCATATCAAAGGTGTCTTGCTCAATGTAAGTTCTGGTGGTGGAGCGGTATCCCCCTCTGTAGAGGTATCTTATGCTATTAAAAGATTAAAAGAGCATAAACCTGTAGTCGCTTATGCTAGTGGAACTATGGCAAGTGGAAGCTATTATGCAAGTATCTGGGCAGATGAAATCATCGCAAATCCAGGAAGCATGATAGGGAGCATCGGTGTTATTATGCAGAGTGCTGATCTGAGTAAACTTATGAGTAAAATAGGCATCAAAACCCAAGGTGTTCATGCAGGTAAATATAAAGAGATTGGGACACCTGTTCGAGCTTGGAAAGGTTATGAAATAAAAGAACTCAATAAAGTTCTCTATGGCACTTACGATATGTTTACAAAAGATGTAGCTGATGCAAGGGGTCTTGATATTAAAGAGCGTAATAAATATGCTGATGCACATATATTTACAGCCGCACAAGCTAAAGAGGTTGGTTTAGTTGACAAACTCGGTGTTATTTTCGATGCAAAAAAAAGGGTTGAAGAACTTGCACATATAAATACACCAGTCTGGAACAAAGAGGATAAATTTGATAAACTGATGAAAAAGCTTACTGCATCAAGTGCAGTAGCTCTTTATACTTATTTTCCTAGTTTGGTATTAAAGTAATCACCGAAGAGGTGTTCTCAAAGATACGCTTTACTCTATCTTGCCACAGTGTACCAAACTCTTTTATCTCTGAAGGCTCTGCTTGTCCACTCATCATCTTTTGCATGAGTGGTTGCATCTCTGGGCTTGGCATCACGGAGTTAGGGTCATAAACCACCTCTACGCTTTTACCTAAACTTATACTCGTAAATTTTGCACTCGAAGCTATAGAGGCATTAAAATCCATCAAAGAGTGTCTTGCAAATTTACCTGCTAAACCTTTAAAACCACTTTTATCTGTAGCACCTGTAATCTGTGAGACAACATTACCAATAACTCCAGCAACACCATCTTCTAGGTCCTCTTTAAATTCTACTTTTATATCCCCACGCATTGCAGGTTTATCACCATAGAGTGCTTTGAGTGCCTCTTTTGTCATGAGGTATGCCCCAGATACTGTTGGGCAAGAATGTCCAGCTGACTTTACAACATCAATATAATTAAATTCATATAGACCCATCTCAAAAGCACCGAGAACATTTGAGAGAGGATCTACTACTTTGATAACTTCTACATCATCAAAAAAACTTGGATAACTCATAGTATATTTTCCTTTTTAAGAACTTTAGCACTTAGCTTGAGAGTGTCGCTCATCAACTCAAACTCATCATCAACATCTAAACTCTCTATACTTATCACTTGAGAGTTTTGTGATACCTGTGCAAAGCCTTTTTTTACTTTAAATTTTGGATGGGATGATTCTAGCATTTTTCTTAAGCTTTGAACTTGATTTTGTGCAACTTTAAGTAAATTATCAACAACATAGGAATAATTTTGTTTCAAAGATTGTATCTCTTGGAGTTTTTGTGTTATTTTAGTATCTATAGAATTTTGGGCGTAAAGACTTTTTAGATGCTCTATCTCTTGCAATTTTGCCTGTAACTTTTGTGCAGTATGTGTAGCAAACTGATTTGAGATTGTGTCTAAATATTGCAATAACTCATTTGTATCTGGCAGACACATTTGCATCGCTGCACTTGGAGTTGGAGCTCTTAGATCCGCTACAAAATCACTTATCACACTATCTATCTCGTGCCCAACAGCAGAGATGATTGGGGTAGATGCATTGTAGATGGCATCTGCCACTATCTCCTCGTTAAATGCCCATAAGTCTTCTATGCTTCCACCACCACGCCCAACTATGATGATGTCATAAGCTTTTGTATCTGCGAGTTGTATAGCTTCAACTATGGAACTAGATGCACTCTCTCCTTGAACTAAAGCATCATAGATATCTATCTCAATATCTCGGTATCTATTTTGTGCAACTTTAAGCATATCTTGGAGAGCTGCTCCTGTGGCAGAAGTAACAAGAGCTATTTTTCTTGGAAATCTTGGAAGTTGTTTTTTAAGTTCCTTAGCAAAATAACCTTGAGCTTGCAGTTTTTGTTTGAGCTGTTCATAAGCCAGAGCGAGTGCCCCTTGTCCAGCTGGTTCAATAGTAAAACAGTTTATTTGGTATGTTCCACGAGGTTTGTAAAGAGTAATAGCACCATCAAGGATAACTTTCATCCCCTCTTCTAAAGTAAACTTTAACTTTGAAGCATTCCCTCTAAACATCACTGCACTAATAGCTGATGCACTATCTTTGAGTGTAAAATAAATATGTCCACTATTGTGATAAGTGATGCGAGAAAGCTCACCCTCAACAAAAACACGGGTAAAACTTGTTTCTAAGAGTGTCTTTATCTGTTCATTGAGAGATGATACACTAAGCGTCTGCATATATTGTATCTATAATTTTTTAGCGATTAAGAGTGTAGAGATATCCATGGAAAAACTTTTTGTATAGAGCATCTCAAAACCAGCTTCCATAAGTTCATTTTGCATATTTTCAACAGTTGAGAAACTCTCTATAGAGTTTGGTAGATACTCATAAGCTTCAAGATTTTTAGAGATAAAGCCACCCACTTTAGGCAAAATCTTATTTGTGTAAAAATTCATAATTTTTCCAAGAGATGATGGGTTTTCATTTTTCATAAACTCCAAGATGACAACTAAACCATCTTTTTTCAGTACACGATTAAACTCTTTGAGTGCATCTTCTCTTTGGACAACATTGCGAATACCGTAGGTGATACTCAGGATATCTGCTGAAGCATCTTCAAGGGGGATATCAGTAGCTGATGCTATATGATAATTAAATAAGGGATATTTCTTTCGTGCCACATCTACCATACCAACTGAGGGATCTACACCAACTATCTCACCGATAGCTATACCATTTACCTCGGCTCTATTTTTCCAAAATTCCATCATATCACCAGTACCACAGGCTATATCAACGATTTTATCAAGTGTATCTGCACCACTAAATTCATATGCTAAGTCACAAGCTTTTCTTCTCCATGACTTATCAACACCCATACTCATAACACGATTAGCAGTATCGTAAGTTGGTGCTATATTATCAAACATCGATACTATTTTTTCTTGTTTTTTCATTATTTATTTAACCTTTTTGTCCACATAATTATATCTTGCGTCTCTTGATATAGATTTAAAATCTCAAACTCATCTTCAATCTCTTGCATTCCTGTTTTTCCACCAAATTTTGGAGCAATAAAAACAAGATAGATATCCGTAATATCACGAGTGAGTTTGTACATCTGAGACCCACCCTCAATCATGATATTTTTATACCCACTTAAGGCATCAAAGTTATCTGAGATGATGACTTTTCGTTCCTGTACATGAAAAAGAGGGATAGTTTGGTCAAACTCTTTTTCGCGTGAATATATAAAGACATCAGGAGCTTTAGCATTTGCAAGTCTTGCATCAAGCCTTGGTCTATCCTCTCTTACTGTCTCACCCCCAACAACCATCAGATCACAAACACCACGCATTTGATGCACAAGTTTTCTAGAAGATTTTGAAGTGATTATTCCCTTGTCTAAAGTACCATTAAGTCTCTGTGCCCATTTGAAAAATACAAAATTTTTAGTTTGAAATTTTTTAAATGGCTCAAGAAGTGCATCGCACTCATCTTTTAGCACCCCACATTCAACCTGAACACCTGATGCACTCAAGAGAGCATTTCCTTTTGAAGCCTTAGGATTAAAATCTTCACTTCCTACATATACTTTTGAGATAGCAAGTTTAGATACAAGGGTAGCACAAGAGGGTGTTTTGCCAATATGAGAACAAGGTTCAAGTGTTGTATAAAGTGAACATTGCCTAAAGATACCCTTATGATGTGCTATAAGATAATCATGAATATCACTGGACACACTTAAGTCTAATATAAAAGCATCGCCCGTAAGTTTATAGTATGCTGATTGTAAAGCTAAGACTTCGGCATGTGCAAAACCAGCTTTTTGATGTGCTTGTACACTGAGAATCTCACCATGAGATCCTACAAGACAACAACCAACAGCAGGATTAGGATAGGTAAGACCCTGATACTTCCATGCCGCATCAAGAGCAAGTTTCATATAAAATGAATTATCGCCTAAAGTTACCATTCAAAATATGTTTTTGCTTTAAGTATTTGTGAATAATCTATCTCTTTGTATTCTTCATCATCTAAAAATATTTTGCTATCTTTTACTTTGAGAAGAGTAGCTTTTACTTTTATCTTACCTTCTAATACAAGGGATAACTTTTCACCAATGGAGAGAGAGAATTGCTTCAAAGTATTTAATTTTCTCTCTATACCAGCACTCCCAACTTCGAGACGATAATCACCAGAAACTGGAGGTGTAACATCTAAAAGTGGCGATATCATACGACTAAGATTTGCACACTCATCAAGCCCTACAGAGGAGCGTTTATCGTCAACTATCTCAGAAGAGAGTACACTTATGCGGTAGATAGTTTCTTCAAACTCACTTACTGTTGAGATATCATAAAGTTCCATATTAACTGATTTTACTAATGATTTTATATCAGATTCTAAACTCATGATTAGTCCTTGGCAATTTTTTTAAAAAGTTCTTCTATGGTTTGTGTTTTTTTAAGCTGTTCATCAAAAATAAATGCAAGTTTTGGACACTTAAACCAACCTTGATCTTTCATACAATAATCTTCTACAATTGGTCTTGCCTTTCGTAGTTGTTTGAGATAGATTTTTTTTTCATCCTCAGTATAAAAGGATGGGTCAATGTAAACTTTTGCGTCACTTCTCCCTTTGGAACAAATAACTTCTATAATACCAATCTCATGAAGTCGTTTATCATTAAGAGTAGAGAGGGCTTCAGGAATCAACTCGACAAGAATTGATTCTGTACGCTTTATTTTTATTGCAGCTTCTGTCATCGTTAGAGTGTTATTTTTTGCTCAACACGCTTAAATGTTTCTATAACATCACCAACGATAACATCATCATAACCTTTGATACCAACACCACACTCGTAACCATTTCCAACCTCTTGGACATCATCTTTGAAGCGTTTAAGTGATGTAAGTTCACCTTCATGGATAACTACACCATCACGGATAACGCGAACAAGTCCACCACGGATAAGCTTACCATCGACCACTGTACAACCAGCTATCATACCTTTTGGTATTTTGAAAGTATCTTTAACATCTGCTTGACCAGTATTTTCTTCATTGTATTTTGGAGCCATCATACCTGTAAGCATACCAGTCACATCATCAAGAAGTTGATAGATAATAGAGTAGTTTCTAATCTCTATACCTCTTTGTTTTGCAAGGGCTTTTACAGAACCAGTTGGACGGATATTGAAACCAAGGAGTATACAGTTTTCACTTGCACTTGCAAGTTCTACATCATTTTCAGTTATACCACCAACACCAGCTGATATAACATTAACCTTAACCTCTTCATTTCTAAGCTCATTGAGCGAAGATCTTAGTGCTTCGAGTGTACCGTGAACATCAGTTTTCAGAACAATTTTAAGAGATTTTAGTTTACCTTCTGCTATCATTGAAGTCATATCTTCTAGCGTTGATTTAGTTGAATGTGAAAGCTCTTTATGTCTATCATATTCATGTCTTTTCATTGCATATTCTTTTGCTTCTTTGTCACTAGCCATTACACTCAAAGTTTCGCCAGAAGATGGAACTTCGCTTAAACCTGCTACTTGTGCTGTATGACTCGGTCCAATATGTTTAATCTGCTTATTGTTTTCATCTATAAGTGCTTTAATACGACCATACGAAGATCCACACACGACATAGTCGCCAACCTTAAGCGTACCATTTTGTACGATTACCGTTGCAACTGGTCCACGACCTTTTTCTAGTGAAGCTTCAACAACAGATGCTTTAGCCATTGCTTTCTCATTGGCTTTAAGTTCAAGCACTTCTGCAGTTAAAAGAATGTTTTCTAGCAAGTCATCAAGTCCCATACCACTTTTCGCGGATACAGGGATAAACTCTACTTCCCCACCCCAATCAGCAGGATTCATATCTAACTCAGCCATTTGACCTTTTACTAAATCTGGCTGTGCTGTTTCTTTATCCATTTTATTAAGTGCAACGATAACTGGCTTTTTAGATTCTTTTGCAAGTTTAATAACCTCTTTTGTTTGAGGTTTTACACCATCATCTGCTGCAACAACAATAACAATAATATCTGTTATGTCTGCACCACGCTGTCTCATGTGAGAGAAAGCTGCATGACCTGGTGTATCTATAAAGGTGATCGCTTTTTTGTTTTGTTCAATAGTATATGCACCAATATGTTGTGTGATTCCACCAGACTCGCCATCTGCTACTTTTGCATTACGGATAGCATCTAAAAGTGAAGTTTTACCGTGATCAACATGCCCCATGATCGTAATAACAGGTGGTCTCTCAGTCGCTTCTGGATCTTCTTCAATATCTTCTACTTTTTGCGTAAACTCATCTTTAGGATCGACAATAGTTACTTCTACATCAAACTCTTCAGATAAAATCTCTATCTCATCATTGCCTAAAAAGTCATTTTTAGTCATCATCATACCAAGATCGAAAAGCACTTTGATAATATCTGATATTGGTCGCTTAAGTTTCTCAGCAAACTCATATACACGAATATCCTCAGGAATCTCTACATAAGTTACAATCTCTTCTTCTTGGGTTGCTTTAACATATTTTTTACGCTTATCACGAGAGACTCTTCTTCCTCTTGGTGCTTGTTTTTTATTTGCATTTCTACCAGCTGGTCTAGGAGCTCGAGGCTTTCTTGGTTCTTCTACAGGAAGAGGGGCTCTTTCAGTTGAGTTTAAATCTAAAAGCGTTACTTGGTCGCTCATGTCCATAGATACATCACTCATGGAACCACCAAAGATATCTATTCTTTGACCTTGTCCTTGCTTCTTAGTAGTCTCTTTTCTTTGTTTACTCTTTTTCTTTGAAGCAAGTTCTTCTAAAACTTCAGCACTCATCTTTCCATAGGAAGAGACTGAGGCTTGCTTGGTTGGGAGGTTGTAGTTTTCTTCTACTTTTGGTTTTCTCTTTTTAACTATCTTTAAACCAGATTTTTTCAGCTTAGGTACTTGAACAGTTTTTATGCCAGCAGTTGCTTTAGATTTTCCCACAACAGGTGTTGGCACTTCTTGTTGCTTTGCAACTGGTTTTTCAACTTCAGTCACTTCATCTTTTTTAATTTCTTCTTTAGGAGCTTCAGTTTCGACTTTAGCAACTTCTACTTTTGTTTCATCTATAGCTTGAACTTCTTCTTTAGGAGCTTCTTCTTTCTTAGAAGTTTTTGCAGGTTTTTTATCAGCCTTAGGTGTTGCTAGTTCACCATTCATAATGTAATTCATTATTTTTTCAGCCTGTTCCATGCTTACGGTACTTTGAGCAGATTTTACTTCTATACCCATCTCTGTTGCTTTATTTATAACTTCTTTTGAAGCAATACCCATCTCTAGTGCAACTTCATGTACTCTAACTTTATCTATCATCAGTGATGATCTCCTTTAGTTTATTCATTAGTCTATCTTTATCGCCACTTTTACACTGGCGCATTAGTGAGCGTGTTAGTTTTTTTTCATCTTTTAAACAACTACCACACAAATAAAAAGTTCTTCCAACTCCACTATATCTCTCCAATGAGCCTTCGCTACATCTGAGTCTTAGGAGTTCACTTTGAGATTGTTTATCTCGACATGAGATACACATTCTAGTTATACGATGAAATTTTTTTGCCATTATATCTAAAACTTACTTTTATTAATAGGCTAACGCTCTATTATTAGACCATTATTGTCAAAATCCAATATTTTAACTACAAAATCTGGAAATTTCTGCTTTAACTTGTTAGAAATCATCGCAGTATCTTCATCGTATGCCATATTGAAAAAGGTTGAACCACTTCCTGAGAGTGTACTCATTAACACACCACTCTCATACGCTACTTTTTGCACTGTAAAAAGCTCTGGCAAGGTTTTCATCCTCGCTTTTTGATGAAATCTATCATGCGAAGCAAGCTTTAGCATCTCCCAATCTTCATTGAAAAATGCAGCGACACTCAGTGCTGAATGTGAAAGGTTATAAACAGCATTGTCTTTAGAATAAGACTTCGGTAAAACTGTTCTTGATTTAGAAGTATTCATCTGTTTGTTTGGGATAACGACTATTGCTTTTATATATTCTGGCAGATGTTTTTTTTGAGAAAAAACCTTATTTTTTTCAACTGTTGCCGCATTAAATCCACCCATGACAGCAGGTGTAATGTTGTCTGGATGAGATTCATAAACAAGTGCGTGATTGAGGATTCTCCTTTTTGAAACTCTGATTCCGGCTGCTTCATGTGCTGATGCTATCGCACTAACAATAACAGCAGATGATGAACCTAGACCTCGTGACATCGGAATTTGGTTATAAAATGTAAATTTAAAATTTTGTGATTTATCTGTTAATCTTTTGTAGTGGTCATTAAAGATACTTATAAAAAGATTATTTCCCTTTAAACGAGGATTATTCTCACCTTCACCCTTGATGGCTACACTAAAAAACTTCGATGGATGAAACTCTACTCTGTTGCGAAGGTTTAACGCTAAACCCAAAGAGTCAAAACCTGGACCAAGGTTAGCAGATGTTGCTGGTACACTAATATTCAATCTTCTTCCTATCCAACTGCCCCAATACCATAAATGGGGGTTGATTCTTTTGTAAACTCATCATACTCAAGCACATCATGAAGCTTAAAACTGCATATTGGTGCATTTTCTAGTTTTTGAGTTTCTATTTTAGTCGTAAGTTTAACAAAGTACAACTTTGCTATCGCTTTTATGGGTTGATTTTTGTTGAAATAAAAAGCATCTCTTGCATAGAGTGGGATATTAGTTAAAATAGATAAAGATTTTAAAAAAACATAGGATACTTTTATAGCCATAAAACTTCCAGGACCATTTGCATAAAAAAGATTTTTTATCTCATATTTAGCCAACAAAACTTCAAAAATCAGGGGTAAAGCTTCCGAAGACTTTTCATCTGTTTCTATACTATCTATGAGCTTATTATCTTCATATACCCCTAGAAGTATTGGGGTTGATAAAGCAACAACTACTATATCTACTTTTTTATGCATATGCCTTTTCTAACTCCGCAGTTTTTGCTCCAACCAATTCAACAACTTCATAATTGTCTGTGTTTTTGAGAAGCTTTAGTGTAAGCTTGTGATTTAAATCATGACTCCCAGCCAAAGCTTCATAGTTCCCTATAAAATTCATCCCAATAAGACTCATATCACCTATAGCATCCAATATCTTATGTCTTACAAATTCATTTGAATAACGCAAACCTTCTGGATTGAGAACCTTTTTTTCATCAAGAACAACTGCATTTTCTAGTGAACCACCAAGTGCTAAACCTTTTGAGCGAAGATACTGCACTTCATGTAAGAAACCAAATGTTCTCGCACGAGATATCTCCTCTTTGTAAGCTTGTTTTGTAAACTGCAAAGAAAAATCTTGTTGCTTAATGACTGGGTGTTCAAACTTAATAGTAAAATCATATTTTAAGTCAGGTGAAGGGGAAAGTTTTACATACTTCTCACCCTCTTGTATCATCACCTCTTTTTTGATACGCATCACTTTTTTAGGTGTATCTAACTCGCTCACTTGTGCTTCATCTAAGAGCATACAAAAACTTGCACTACTCCCATCCATCACTGGCACCTCATCAGCATCTACTATAACTTTTAGATTATCTATACCATACGCATATACCGCAGAAAGTAGATGCTCTATCGTAGATATGACATAACCATCTTTGCCGATCACTGTTGCCATTTTTGTATCGACCACATTAGCTGGGATGAGAGGGATAGAAACATCAACATCGCTACGGTAAAATACAATGCCACTGTTGGATTCTAATGGCTCTAACCTAAGTTTTACTGGTGAGCCTTTATGAAGTCCTATTCCCACGAGTTCAACAGATTTTTTAATAGTTGTTTGGTACATTTTATTTATCTCCTAAGCAAATGAGGTAAATCATTTATTGGTTCTTTTTAATGATAGCTTTTGCTTCATTTATAATTTTCTTAATATTCAAATCTATCCATGTTTGATCCATCCATTCCGCTGGACGAACTTCTACACCTTGAACAAGGACACCAAAATGCAAGTGATCACCCATAGCATAACCTGTTTTGCCAGTTCTTGCTATTATCTGATTTGCATTGACAAAATCACCCTCACTAACGCTTACACTTGAGCAGTGTCCATAGAGAGTATAAAGTCCTAAACCATGATAAAGTATTGGCATATTACCATAGAGCCCATTAAAGTCAGAAAAAACAACATCTCCACTATTTTGTGGTCTAATCTCAGCTTGTGCGGTAGAAGCCAAGTCTAAACCTAGGTGATATGACTCACTTAAATATTTTCCTTTATAAAAATATTTTCTATGATCCCCAAAAGTTGCAACGACCATAGCACCTTTAAGAGGTTTCATTTTTTTGATATTGAAGGTTGAGATCATACCACCTGGAACTTTTGATGTTATGTCGTGGATAAGTTTTTCATTTTTTGCTCGAACATCTTCATTGACAAACTTAAACTGTTCAAGTGGATTTGTTATCTCTTCATCCTCAAGAAACTTGTCTGCCAACTCAGCAATTTTACCTTTTAAAAATCTATCAGAGATTTTTATCTTTGATATTTTATAGTTTTTTTGTTTAAGGTAAAGGGGGATATAACTTTTAGAAACATTCCCAGCATAATCCTTTGCTACAACCGTTGCACGGAAGGCATCTTCTTTCACAGGCCAAGCAAGAAGAGAGATAAAGTAACCCTCTTTGTAAAAGGGTTGTGGTTTAAATTTTTTCCCAAAGCTTGTATCTATATAAATCTCTTTTAAATTTTCATCTGACACCTTAAAGATAACAACAGCAGAACCACCTTTGTTTATCTTATAGGAGTGTGCAATTGTAATTAATTCTGGTTTTTTCTTATCTATTTTAAGATTAAACTCTTTGATAGTTTGATTTCCATTTAAAAAATTCCATTTACTTGCATCTTGGGCTAGAACAATGATTTTAATCTCTTTATCTTTGTTGGAGTAAGTAGCTCTAGGTGGATCAACAAGGATATGAATAGATGCACTTCTTGTCATAGGCATTTCAGAGTAAAGCACTGTCTCTTTTGCATTTGTCTTAAGAATAACTTTATATGCTTTTATTCCACTTGTATCTTCGATGTTGAGTTTTAATGGTTTTTTAAAATTCCAATAACCATTTGTATCAAGGATTACATTTGGTGCTATTCTTTCAAACATTGGGGATTGATATAGGTAGTATGCTCCACCAGCCAGTAACAAAAGCACAAACAATATACCAAATGATGAACCACTCTCTCTTCTTCTTCTCAACTTATCGCCTCTTTCATTATTTCTTCATTTTTATATCTTAAGACAGCTATTTCAACTGTTGGTAAACCTAAAGCATCAGCGAAAACTGCCTTTGCATCATCTATGCAAGCTCCACTTTTGCCCAGATCTTCATCTTCTAACTCAAAGACTGCTTTTGTTGCATTTTCTTGAAGTTGCATCTTTGCCAACAAGATAGATTTCAACCTTAGACTTGCTAAAGATTGATAATAGAGTAAATTTGCATTACAGCTAAGAACATCAGCTTTATTTTCTATAAGTACCTTTGCCATAGCAAATATTGTACCATTAATGCCTCGACTAAAGCCCCCCGAATAATCAAGTAAACCAGCATACAAGGATGTCGCCATCTTTATATTTAAAGCAATATTATTTACTTGCATATACTCAAATAATTTTAATGAACTAAAAATATGTATCTCATAATCACTTGAAGATGGATAAATACTTTTTACTTTGTCTACCCATGGTAGAAATGCAAGATTAGATGAAAAATCTACTTTAGAAGTATACAGCGAGACTTTTTTATGTAACTGCAATAGATATGTGTAAAGTGCATTTGCACTACACAGGTAATCGATACTAAAATTATCTGGCAGAACAATCACTATGTGTTTGGCTTTGTCAATCTCTTGTTGATTTAATAACAATCTCTCTTCTTATATTTTTCGCAATTATACTAGCTTTTTTGTTTGTTTGTTTGATAAACATAGGCTAAAACCTCGGCGACAGCTTTGAAAAGAGAGTCAGGTATCGCTTTGTCAATATCAACTTCGGCATAAAGACTTCGTGCTAGGGGTGGATTTTGTACGATTTGAACACTATTTTCTCGAGCAATTTTTTTGATTTGTTGTGCGATATTGTCTTTACCTTTTGCGATTACTATAGGGGCTTCTCCTTTAGCTTCCTCATATTTTAGTGCTACTGCATAGTGGGTAGGGTTTGTTATGACAACATCTGCATCTGGGACATCTGCCATCATCCTTTTTCTTGAAGCTTCCATTTGGATTTGTCGGATCTTACCTTTGATGAGAGGATCCCCTTCCATATTTTTCATCTCATCTTTTATCTCTTGTTTAGACATTTTTAAACCATCAAAATACTGTTTTCTCACGATAATCACATCAATAATAGCAAAAACAAAAATGATGAAGAGCATCACTAAAGCGATAGTTAAAACTTTCTCCTGTAACCAATCAAGCTGATCACCTAGACCAAAAAGTGCAACGGTCGGAAGTTCCATAATAAAATAGAAAAAAAACAAAAAACCAACACCAAGCGTAGTGAAGCTTTTGAAAGTCACCTTAACACCCTCAACCATTTTTTTCAGGCTAAATAAGTTTTTCATCCCCTTTATAGGGTTTAGCTTACTGAACTTTGGTGCTATAGCATCAACAGTAAACAAAAAACCAAATTGTGCTATAGCTGCTACTACACCTGCTATAGCTACAGAAAGAGCAAGGGGTAATACGATGAGAAGGAATTCCCGCATAGTTACAAAAGTCAAACCAAAGAGCATCTCCTTATCTATACCATCACCTAAGATACTAAAATAATATTTAAATAAAAAAATCATATGCGAAGACATAAAAGGGAAAAGAAGCAAAAGTGCCAAAATCGCCACAAAGAGGGTTACAACGCCAGAAGCATCTTGGGATTTTGGAACATTCCCTTCCTTACGGGCATCCTCTATCTTTTTGGAGGTGGGTTCTTCTGTTTTTTCTGCATCATCTGCCATTTATATCTCCTAGAAGAATTCACAAAAATCTATACTTAGATTTTTCTTTAGTGCCATAGCGGCTAGCGTAGAAAAAGGGACTAGTTCCTTTTTTGTTGGAAAAATAATATCTTCTGTTATTTGGGCATCATCTGCCATTTATATCTCCTAGAAGAATTCACAAAAATCTATACTTAGATTTTTCTTTAGTGCCATAAAAATTTATTTTATTTTCATTGAGATATCTATCCAGTTAGCTTGGTGTATTATCGAACCACTACTGATAGCGTCTATCCCTGTTTTTGCATAAGATTCTATAGTCTCTAAGGAGATATTACCACTTGCTTCAAGAGTAATATGTGCAAAATTTTCATTACGATACGCTACCACTTCTTCTACCTCATCAGGCGACATGTTATCACACATTACGATATCTACTCCTGCTTCAAAAGCGAGTATCGCGATCTTTAAACTCTCAGCTTCGACTTCTATATTTGTTGTAAAAGGGATTTTTGTTCTTGCTCTTTTTACATACTCATTTAAGTTTTCAATAGTTTTAAGATGGGTATCTTTTATCATAAGGCAATCATCAAGTCCCATTCTATGGTTTAGAGCACCACCAACTCTACTTGCATACTTTTCAAATAAACGAAGTTGTGGCCTTGTCTTTCTTGTATCTAGGAGTTTGATACCATAAGGCTTTATGAGGGATGCATAGCTATTTGTTAGGGTAGCTATAGAACTTGCATGTAAGATCATATTGAGCAAGGTTCTTTCATTTTTTAAGATAGTATGTGAATCAGTATGGATGATTGCCAAGATATCCCCTTGAGAAAAATGCTCACCATCTTTTTTCCCCCATACTATTTCAAAACCTTCTAAGTCTCCAAGAGCATCTGCATAAATCTGCCCAGCAAGGATACCATCACACCTCGCAATAATATCTGCTTTTACTTCTACAGCCTCCTCAACCAATGCATATAAATCTCCACGACCGACATCCTCGGCTAAGGTACTTTTTACAAATTCTTTTATCATAATGCTAACATCCTTTCTAGGGCTACTTTAGCCCATTTTTGAGTATTTTTATCTATATGAATTTCGTTGAGTGGTTCACCCTCATCAATAGATTTTAAAGCTAAATAAAGATCATTTAAAGTTGTCTCATTCATAGTTGGACATTCTGGCTTTGTTGAACTAAGAATATAGGTATTTTTAGGGCGAAGACGGTTTACCATATTAAATTCTGTACCAACTGCTACTTTTTGATCTTCTGGAAGTTCTGTAATATACTTGATAAGCTGAGAAGTTGAACCAACAAAATCCGAAGCATCACAGATGGCAGGATCACACTCTGGGTGTGTTGCTATGAGAATGCCTGGGAATTTTTTACGATAAAACTCTATATCATCTACGCAAAAAAGCTGATGCACTGAACAAAAACCATCAAAACAGATAATATCGCTTTGTTTGAGATCACTACCATCACCAATAATACAAGATTTAAGTCCCATCTGATTTGCTATGTTCTGACCTAAACATCTGTCTGGAACGAAAAGAATTTTCTTACCCTCTTCTAAAGCTATCGTAATGATTTTTTTAGCATTGGAACTTGTGCATACAACTCCGCCCATCTCCCCTACCCTCGCCTTGACACCAACATCAGAATTTATATATGTAATGGGTAAGATATCTTCATTAGCTATCCCTGCAGCGTTTAAAATTTTGAGAGAGTCATTAAACTGCAGAGAGTCTATCATAGAGGCCATAGCACAGCATGCAAGTTTTGGCATTACGACCCGTTTGTTTGGAGAAAGAACCTTTACACTTTGACCCATAAACCCTACACCACAGAACACAACAAACTCTGCTTTATCAGCCTTTGTCTTCATGGCAAGTTCAAGCGAATCTCCCGTAATATCACCCATCTCAAAAACTTCATCTCTTTGATAAAAGTGTGCAACCACAGTTACACTTAACTTTTTTTTGTATGCATCTATCTTTTGTATTAATTCTTTATTTGTAAATTGCAAAAAACTATCCTTGTCAAAAAAATCTACTATTTTATTTAGTACGACATTATATCAATAATTCATTATTATTAAAACTTAATTCAGTTTCTTGATTAAGGTCAAAGATAATCAGATAAATTTTCATTATAATTTTCATAAATACAAATTATAAGGGGAAGAAATGAAATTTTTTACTGTTGGGATTTTGGTAATACTAACTTTATCAGCACAGGTTTTTGCTGAAGATAAATTACAAGAGATGGTAGATAATACTTGTGGGGCTTGCCATCTTACAGGCAAAGTATCTAAAGAGAAACTAGAGCGTATGACAGCACCGCCAATGTGGGGTATAGCAACAAAAATAAAAGCACATATCCAAGGGGAACAAGAGCAAATAGATTTTATGGTTGATTTCGTACTCAACCCAGATCCTAAAAAAATGCTCTTTCCACAGGAGACAATAGCTAGATTTGGTTATATGCCTTCACAAAAAGACACTATCAGTAAAGATGACTTACAAGCTATTGCAAAGTACCTTCTTACGAAACACTATTAGAGTTTTATAGATTTGTAATCATTTATAAAGTATAATGCCAATACTTTTTTAAATAGGAACTTACATAAAAATGGAATTTTTAAACAATATAAATGTAGAATTTTTTATACTCGCTTACTTAGTTGGTGGTATCCCCTTTGGTCTTTTACTTGCAAAAAAGTTTGCAGGTGTAGATATTAAAAAAAATGGGAGTGGTAGCATCGGAGCTACAAATGTACTTCGTGTTGTCAAAGAAACGAATCCAGCACTTGCAAAAAAACTTGGTGTAGCAACTTTAGCACTTGATGCACTTAAAGGTATATTGGTATTGGCAATAGCATACTTTGCTGGAGTTAGCGAAGCAACCTTATGGGGCATCGCTGTTCTTGCTGTTGTTGGGCATTGCTTCTCTCCTTATCTTGGATTTGAAGGGGGCAAAGGTGTTGCAACTGGGATGGGTGTTATGATGTTTATGCTTCCAATAGAAACACTTATATCTCTTATCGTATGGGCACTTGGAGCAAAATTTATTCGCATCTCTTCACTCTCATCGCTTACTGCACTTCTTGCACTTGTTATTGCCAGTTTTGTACTTAAACCTGAGATGGCACATGCACCTGTACTGCTCATAGCATTTATTCTTTTTTATAAACATATACCAAATATCATCCGCTTACTAAAAGGGAAAGAAAAAAGAGTAGTTTAGGCATTATTATGACTATTTATATAGAAGATTTAAAATTTCAGTGCATCATTGGGATTTTAGATTTTGAGAGAACTACACCACAAGACTTAATCGTTAATTTTTCATGTGAATATATCTATGAAGATATGTTTATAAACTATGTAGATATAGTTGATTTGATTCAAAATTCCATGATAGATAATAAATTTAAGCTTTTAGAAGATGCAATTTTAAGTTTAAAATCAGAAATTATCAAAGAGTTTCCTCTCATCAATTCTTACACCATAAAACTCTCTAAACCCTCTATTTTAGACAACTGTACTGTTTCTTTGAGTGATACATTTATTTGCTTATCTTAATTTAGAGTTAAAAATTTATTAAAAAGAATTGAAAAAAACTTTAAGTTTACCTAAAACTATGATATAATTCCGCCAAAATAATCACTTATAGGAAAAATATAGTATGCGTATATTAATTATTGAAGACGAAGTTACTTTAAATAAAATGCTTGCCGAAGGACTCAAAGAGTTTGGCTACCAAAGCGATGTTACAGAGACTCTAAAAGATGGTGAATACTATCTTGATATTCGTAACTACGACTTAGTATTGATGGACTGGATGCTTCCAGATGGAAACTCTGTAGATATCATTGGTGATATAAAAACTAATACTCCAAAAACAGTAGTAGTTGTTCTTTCAGCAAGAGATGATAATGAGAGTGAGATAGAAGCACTTAAAGCTGGGGCTGATGACTATATCCGCAAACCATTTGACTTTGATGTTTTAGCTGCTCGTCTTGAGGCTCGTTTAAGATTCGGTGGAAGTAACATCATCGAAATTGAAGATTTGATAATCAACCCTGAAGAGGAAAAGATCACTTATAAAGAGCAAGATATCGAACTTAAAGGGAAACCTTTTGAAGTATTGACTCACTTAGCTCGTCACCGTGACCAAATCGTCTCCAAAGAACAACTTCTTGATGCTATCTGGGAAGAACCAGAACTTGTTACTCCAAATGTCATAGAAGTTGCTATTAACCAGATTCGACAAAAAATGGACAAACCATTGAACATTACTACTATTGAGACTGTTCGTCGTCGTGGTTACCGTTTTTGTTTTCCAAAAGAGGTTTAATCTACCTTTAAAAGTCGAAGAGTAATAACTCTTTGACCTTATTTCATCCACTTATACCTCAAATCCACAATTCTAACTTGTTAAAACCTTATGAAATCTTGCTATAATTTTATAAAAGGCAATTTTATTTATGTTTTCTAACTCAATCCGAAGAAATTTTATAATCCAACTCATCATAGCATCTGCGATGCTTATCTTCATCTTCTCCTCCTTTTTGTACTTCTATGTTGAAAAATCAATCTATGATGAGAAAAGAGAAGAGTTAATGGTGTATGCAAAAAATATTGCTAACAATAAATCTATTACTGAACTTTTTGTTGAAGACTCAAGTGCGTACCTCAATCTAAGTGTAGAAGTAATTTATCTGCAACATGAACAAACTGGTGTAGATCTATATGAAGGCACAAAAAATGAGCATACATTTTTAACACTTATCTATCCTTTTAATTTAGATAATCTAAGTTATCTCAAAGTTTCAAAAGAGATAACTCCAACAAAAAAACTTCTAAGTAAAATCCTCCGCTATATCATCATGATAAATATAGTTGGTTTTGGTTTGGTCATCATCTATGCAGTTACACTTTCTAAGATGCTGGTAATCCCCATTAATACACTCACAAAAAAACTCTCAAATATGAATGAACACCTTATCAAACCAGTAATCATAGAAGAACTTCCTCAGGAGTTTGAGTCTTTAGGAGAGACTATTAATCACCTTATTGCTCGTATTCACAACTATGTAAAGTACCAAAAAGAACTTTTTATAGGGACAGCACATGAGCTTAAAACCCCCCTTGCAGTCATCAAACTCAAAAACCAAGTTACCCTCATAAAAAAGAGAGATGCTGAGGCTTATATAGAGGCACTAGAGGTAACAAACCGTACAGTAGATGAGATGAATGTAGTCGTCTCAAATATCTTAAACATAGGAAGACAAGAGGGTGCACAACTCCATAAACCAGAAGAGATAGATGTGATAGCATTTTTAAATAAAAAAGCAGATGATTTTAAATTACTTGCGACCAATGAGGGCAAAAAACTCCACATAGATTTTCAACCAAAAGCTTTTATGGCTACACTTCAAGTTGATCTACTCAACCAAATCATTCAAAACTTTTTACAAAATGCCCTTAAATTTACTCCAAAAGAAAAAAATGTCTATATAGAAAGTCACCAAGATGATGTTGGTTTATTAATCCAAGTGATTGATGAAGGTTGTGGGATAGATGAAACAACCGATCTCTTTGCTCCATTTAATAGACAAGGCAATAAAAGCGGTGTGGGGCTTGGTCTTTTCCTAGCAAAAAATGGTGCAGATGCTCTTGGAGCAAACATAAGTATTAAAAATAGACAAGATGGGATAAACGGAACAGTTGCATCCTTACAAATCAATTCTAAATTATCTTGCGTATTACCTATTATTTAAAAATTCTGTCAAGCTTGATTAGAGGATAACTGCGAAAATTTGGTGAGACAAAACAGCTTAGTAGTCTGTGTTGCCTTCATTATTTTCAAACATCTCTTGTTTAAACAAAACTATTTTATTTCTACCAGTATTTTTTGCTTCATAAAGGGCGGTATCCGCATATTTGATACATTTCCAGATGGTATCTCCATCTACAGGAAATTTTGCCATACCTATGCTAATAGTTTTTTGTAGTTTTTCATTAGCTCCTACATTAAAAACAAGTTTTGCAAAAGAGGAATGGATGTTATTTGCAACTTGCAGAGCTCCTTTGTCTGTTGCATGATGTAGCATGATCACAAACTCTTCTCCACCGTAACGAATGGCTAGATCTGCTTCTCTTATACTTTCTTTTAAGATTTTAGAAAGAGCTACTATGACAGTATCTCCTACATCATGACCATAGGTATCATTGACCATTTTAAAGAAGTCTATATCTATCATCATCACATGGTAAGTCTCTTTTTCACGCTCTGCTTGACTCATAATCTGGTCGATAAATCCTTCTAGGAAGCGACGGTTATAAAGATTTGTCATTCCATCACGGAGGGAAGTATCATGGAGTTTCTCCATAAGTATGCGTGATTCTATCACTGGCTTTGCTGCTTCGAGATAATTTTTTATACTAGGGATACATGAAGTAAATTTTGCAATATCAGCTTTGTCTTTAGAGGTTATGGAGACTAAGATAGATGCATCTTCGTTGATGGTAAATGGTAAACATATATAGTGCAAATCATCTGCAGTACATGTTTTACAGAGTTCTTGAAACTCAGTAGAGATGACATTGGATCCTGTTCTGTGTGCACGACATTTTTGAGCATCATCATCGACAAGTTTTTCGTCACAAATACTCTTAAGTTGAGCATCAGAAATATATATGAGATTTCTTTTATTATGTTTATTATTAATCTCATATATAACAAAGTGTGTGAGTTTAAACTTAGAGATGAGGACATCTTTGATCCTCGAATAGACAACATTTTTATTTTCATCAAGCTCTATTGTTTTTTTAAACTTATAGATATCTGAGAGTTCATTAATAACTATTTTTGCTTCATACAGGGGATCATCAGAGTTTGACCTGTCTGTTACAAAAGTTGCTAGATTGACTCTAATCTCTCCAAATGCTTCATGCATCTTATGAAAGAGCGTATTTATCTGAGAGACAACTTCTCCAGCTTCTCCACCAACCTTTGAGTTAAATTCATGAGTAAAATCACCTTTGTAGGCTTTTGTAATCCCATCTTGTAGATTTGAGAAAAACTGGAGAAACGGAGTTATATAGTAGTTGATCAAAAAGAGTGCAACAATAATAAATAAAAGATTGATTCCTAGTATCTTGAGTATAGTAACGAGCCCTGTGTTACGCATAGAACTGATGTCAAATTCCATACTAATCGCTCCAAGTGTATCACCACGCTTTACATCATGACAAGAGAGGCAATTTGGATTACCAGCACTGATAGTTGCTATGTAGGGGATGGTAACTCTAAGTATAGCTTCGCCAGCTTTTTCTGTAATCTTCTTGTACATTTTACCAGAAGCAATCACTTTAGTGTCGATAGCATCTCGCATCGTTTCGTCGTTAAAACCCTTTCCATATTGGTCGATAACTTTTTTGCCACGAACAAGCCACAGAGATTTTACCTCATCATTATTAGCTGAAATTTGTTCAAGGAAATATTGTCTTTTATCCATGATTCCATTTACCATGTGTGCAGTTAATCCATCTTTTACAATCGTTGCTGTTGTCTTCGCTTTATCAATGGCACTATTGATGCTGTAATCTCTAAAATTGAGAGAAACATTGATGATGGTAGCTACAGCTAAACCAAGGAGCATAAGGGTAACAATACCTAAAAGTTTAAATTTTGTTCGCATGAGGATTCACTTTAAAATTATTTTCGTTAATAATATCTAATAAAAAATAAAAAGAAAGTAAAAATTGTGAGATATATTAAATATTATTCTACTGTAACACTTTTTGCTAAGTTTCTAGGCATATCCACATCATTTCCAAGTCGCACAGATATCTCAAGAGAGAGAAGTTGCACCACTACCATCATCTCGAAAAATTCAAGCATATAATCTTTGCAAGAGTTGATAGGGATAAAGTCATCTGCTTTGTCAAATGGTAGAGGGCTGATGGCACAGATGGTGCTATCTCTTGCACTAAGTTCCTCTACATTACTTTTTGATTTTTCGTAGAGGAGATGCTGTGGTAGTAAGGCTATGGTAAAAAGTTCTGGATCAGCTAAGGCTATGGGACCATGTTTCATCTCACCACTTGGGTAGCCCTCTGCATGAAGATAGGAGATCTCTTTAAGCTTGAGGGCACCCTCAAGTGCTAAAGGGAAGAACAGATCACGACCTATAAAGAAAAATCCATGACCATGAAGGTAGCGTTTTGACAAGCGTTTAATGCGTTCATGCATCGCATCTGTTACTATAACAGAAGCGGGGACCTCACGCAAAAGGTGAATCTGGTCTTGGAGTTCTTTTGTAGTGAAAGCTTTGTTTCGTTTCGCTACATAAAGACTCAGCATCCAAAATACAGTTACTTGTGTGGCAAAGGCTTTTGTCGATGCTACTCCCTTTTCTATACCTGCACGAGTAAGAATGCAGGCATCTGCTAAACGCACCATAGAGGAGTTGTCAACATTGCAGATAACAAGTGTTTTTAAGCCAGCATTTTTTGCCATTTTTAAAGTCTCTAAGGTATCAGCAGTTTCACCACTTTGGGAGATCACTACGAAGAGGGTATCTTTGCTCATGAGTGGTTCTCTGTATCTAAATTCGCTTGCTACCTCTACTGAGCATCGTACTTTTGAGTATCGTTCAAACATGTATGAAGCACAGAGAGCTGAATGGTAAGAGGTGCCACATGCACAAAGTTTAATCTCATGGATACCATCAAACAAAGAGCTATCAAGTTCATCAAAGATGATTTCATCCTCACCTAGTCGCCCAAGTATGGTGTCTGCTATCACATCACTTTGTTCATAGATCTCTTTTTCCATAAAAAATCTATACCCATCTTTTTGTGCTGAGAGTTTATCAGTTGCAAGAGTTACAAAATGTGCTTCTACTTTTTTCCCTGCTTTGTTAAAAATCTCTAGTGCATCTTGAGTAACATACCCATAGTCCCCATCATCAAAGTAGTTGACCTCTTTTGCAAGACCTATAAGTGGTGAGTCAGAAGATGCAAAAAACTTTTCATCATTCTCATTGACACCAACGAGCATTGGTGAGCCATTTTTTGCAAAAAAAATAGTATCTGGAAGGCTTTTAGTGACTATGAGCATAGCATAAGCCCCTTGTAACTCTGAGATCGTTTTTTCAAAGGCCTCAAAAGCATTTGAAATGTTTTTTAAGTTTTTCTCAAACTGATGCACTATCACCTCTGTATCTGTCTGGCTCAAAAAGGTAACACCATCTTCCTGAAGCTCTTTTTTTAGTTGGGCATAATTTTCTATGATACCATTATGAACGACATAGCTTGACTCACCAAGGTGCGGATGTGCATTGAGCTCTGTGGGTTTTCCATGGGTCGCCCATCTTGTATGACCAATCCCTACGGCAAAACCATCTGTGATAAAATCTTTTGTTTTCTCTTCAAGATTTACGAGTTTGCCAACAGCCTTATAGTTTGCGAAATTGTTATCTTGTAAAACAGCGATCCCTGCGGAGTCATAACCACGGTATTCTAACTCTTTGAGTCCTGAGAGTAAGATCTCCTTTGTATTGTTTTTACCTAAGTATCCAACGATTCCGCACATATTATTTTCCCTCTTTATCTGTATTTGTCAACATAGTATAGATTTTTGTGACATTATTGCATATATCGTTTGTTTTGTCCATTAAAAAGATATCGCGTACCTTGTGTTTGTTGGAATGTATTTTTGCTGTGACTATATTGATCTCCAATTGTTCAAAACAATCCATCATATAAGCAAGCAAACCAATTTGATTTTTCGTATGGACACTGATCTCTGCATGGGTAAGAGAGTGTTCACAGTCTATATCTATCTCGTTTTTTTTGATATCTATCTTTTTAACATTGACCTTTCTATCCATATCAAAAGCAGCATCGATGATATCTTGAACCTCTACAAGTTCACTCCCCTCAACATTTTGTTTAAAATCAATTTTAAAGTATTTGATACCATCAAAAAGGGTAAATATCTCCATACTTCCAACATCAAGATGACTGAGTGTTGCAAGTAAAAAACCAACATTGAGTGGAACTTTTCTATATATCTCAATGCTTAGAGCATTATCATTGTAAACTTTAAATTGATACTCTTTTGTCTCTTTAGCAATTTGAGCAATATTGATAATATCGAGTGGAGTATGTTGAAAATAAAAAAGGTTTGATTCTACGCTCAATACTTTCTTTTGAAGGATTCGAGTGAGTGTTGAAAAAGCAAGATTGTTTTTGACCCGTTTTTCTATGATGAGTCTTTTTTTTGCATCGGTAATTCTATCGCTATTTTGAGAAACTTCTAAGGCACTTTTGTACAAGTCATAAAGTAATTTAGAGTTAAAGAAGTTATAGATATCGCCACCTATGCCATTGATATCTGCATAAGTTAGGATATAAAGCAGATTAAGATTTTTCTCATCTTTTATTTTGGACATAAATTTGTAAAGAGTTTTTTCATTGTGTATATTTTGTTTAAAGGCAGTATTGCTCATCTCTATATGGTTTTTGATGAGTAGTACAGCTCTGTCTATAAACTCTTGTGAGAGTTTCAATCTTTTTACAAAAGGAACGATGAGTCTTGCACCTACTTCGCTATGGTCTTGTTTACGACCTTTGCCAGTATCGTGAAATAAGACAACAATCTTTAAAAGTAATTGTTCCTCAGCATTCATCATATCAAATAAATTTCGGATAAAAGGATCTTGGATATTTTCAAGAGCTTCAATGCACTTAAGGGAGTGAATATCGACAGGATAAGTGTGGTAGCCATCAAACTGCGGTAAGTGCATCACCTTTCTGAAATTTGCAAAAAGTTCCGAGAGGATGCCTGCATCATAGAAAAGTTTTAAAAAGTTATAAATATGTTTTTTTTCTAAGAGTTGCTTGAGTAAGGTGTAGATTTTTGGACTGAGTGGATGTGGAATTTTTGTGTAAGTAAATTGATTTAAAAAGCCAGCATCAAAATGGTAAAATTTGTCTTCTCTTGAGAGTAAAATCTCGAGTAGAGTAGTTATTGGTAGTGCATCAAGCTGGTAAGAAGCATAGAGCCTTCCCTCAACTTCATAGATGCCTTTTTGTAAGCGGTTATGTCTAAACTTTTTGATATAACGAGGCTCTTCGATGTAAGGTCGCACCATCTTTTTTACAAATATTTGAGTAAAATTACTGATACGCCACTGAGCATGGAGTACTTTTGAGACCATTTTTTGTTGATTGCTAAAGCCTAGCATCTCACTTACTTTGGGGATATATTCTAACAATAACCGATCCTCTTGTTTTTTTG
>Ga0256829_1000628_pt1 | contig 34127 bp, 53 predicted proteins | sample 131447metaG_FD_185979 | JGI IMG/M metagenome (GOLD analysis project Ga0256829, IMG submission 185979) | Hydrothermal vent microbial communities from Lau Basin, Pacific Ocean - 131-447 | ecosystem: Environmental > Aquatic > Marine > Hydrothermal vents | place: Pacific Ocean: Lau Basin | collected... | reverse complement strand
TGGCATAACGTCCTGCAACTGCACCCATACGTGGACGCTTCTCTTTGTCACGGTTTCCACCTGCCCCAAAGACTACAGAGAGATCTCTGTCTTTCATGGACTCTAAAACAGCGTGCATACCATCATCGGTATGTGCAAAATCGACAATGACAAGTGGGTCTTGACTCACCACCTCCATACGTCCAGAGACTCCTGCAAAATACGCTACCACTTCACAGATCTCTTCAATGTTTCTACCCGTCAACATCTGTACAGAACCGATGGCAGCCATAAGGTTAAAGAGGTTAAAAAGCCCCACCATAGGAGAATGGAAAGTAGCTTCTGTTTTTAGATGTTTTATACCTGCAGTGATGCCGTGCAAAAGCGAAAATGCCTGCACTTTAAATGTCGCAGGTTCATCTACACCATAACTTTGTGCCCCAATAGGATTATAGGTAATGTTCTTAATATCATCTTTATTGAGTAGCTTTGGCGACTCATCTGCAAAGAAGAGACTTTTGACACGTCTATACTCTTCTACCGTACCATGATAGTCCAAATGGTCAGAGGTGACATTGGTATGTACTTTGAGTGCAAAGTTTAAGCCTTCAATGCGTTTTTGGTCTATCGCATGAGAACTTACTTCCATGATAAAATAGTTACATCCAAGCTCAAATGTCTGCTTCATATTGTGCAGTGTTTCTAGTATGGATGGCGTAGTCATACTCTTCTCTTCTAGTCGCTTCTCCTGCGCAAATAGACCACGTGTACCCTGCAAGGCAGGCTTCTCATCCAAATCGAGTAAAAAAGAGTAAATAGCCGCAGTTACAGTCGTTTTACCATTGGTTCCAGTCACACCCACTACTTTCATTTCATCAATCTGCCAAGCTTCAATCAATTCAGAAGGGGTAATGTACTCTGGTTTTGTCTCAAGTGCATCAAAATAGCCAGAATTTTGTGCCGTTTTTAAAAAGAGTGTTTTGCTGTCTAGTTTACTTGTATCATCAGTGATGCTCATATAGGCATCTTTACTAAAGTCTAATTTCAATTTATCTACCACTTACCACATGATAAAGTGCAAGCACCTCTTGGTCGTTACCAAAAAGATGACTTGATGCATCTAGGTAGCCCAGTGCCATTTCATCAAAACCTTCATTTGAAAGCTGTGTCACAAAGTCTATAAATTCATCTTTATTCGTGATGACTACTTTTGTAGAAAACATAATATCCTCAAAGGTCTTTTTAAATGACCCTCTGCTCTCAACCAACTTTAAAAAGTCACTATAACCAATGCCATCGCCATACTCTACTTGCTCTTTTATAGGGTCAAGTAAAAGTTTTTGTATTTGTTCTTTGGAGGTATCAAGATTTTCTATAATCCCATCGATGATTTCAACTGCATCTTCCTGCTCAGTCTTAATCAACTGATAGTAGTCAAAAAGTGCCTGCGCTTCGTCTTCGCTTTCCTCGCCAAGATCACTCAAATACACACCAATCTTTGCTTCATCCAAAGTGGGATAATCTTTAAGTATTAACCCATAAGAACGCAATGCTTTGGCATAGTCCCCTTTAAGAAACGCATGTTCGGCACGTTCAAGCAATAACTCTTGGTTTACTTTACTCATATTAACCTAACTGGTCCAATTTGTCTTCAAAGCCATGTGGTACATTAACCACAGATATCTCTGGGTGAATCAATGTTTGCATCTGTCTTTCTACCCCAAATTTAATCGTAGTTCCAGAACTCCCACACCCTACACACGCACCTTGAAGCTGTACATATACTTTCCCGTTCTCAATTTTTAACAAGGTAATATCTCCACCATCAAGTTTAATGGATGGTCTTACCTTCTCTATGACGCTCTGGACTGCTGGTTGTAACTCTTCATCTGAAAATGGAATCACTGTTTCTCCTTAAATGATACCTATACACTAGATATCCTAATTAATAATATTATAACAAAACCATAGTAAATTCTTTGTGTACTATATGCTTTAGCTGTGTTATACACAAAAAGTGTTTCTTTGTCAATGGTAAAAGTTTGATTTTTTAAAAAGTAGAGCGTACCCAAGGCAAAAGCCTTGAAATACTATAACGCAGAAACAATTATACGAGTTCGATAATTGCCATAGGTGCTGCATCACCTTTTCTCATACGTGTTTTGATGATACGAGTGTAGCCACCGTTTCTATCAGCGTATTTTGGAGCGATTTCATTCACGATAGTGTTTGTAACCTCTTTATGTTGTAACATTGCAAAAATAGCTCTGTGTGCATTGAAATCACCTGAAGCAGCTTTAGTAATAAGCTTTTCATAGTAAGATCTAAGCTCTTTAGCTTTTGGCAATGTAGTCTCAATTTTACCTTCTTTTGTCAAAGCAATAGAAAGGTTTTTAAGAAGCGCTGCTCTATGAGAAGACGTTCTGTTTAATTTACGATAACCATGCTTATGTCTCATAATATTGTTCCTTTAAAATATAACCTAAAGCTTACGCTTTAAGTTGCTCAATTTTCTTCACAAGATTTACTCTTGTAACATCTGCGAGATCGAAGTCTGAACCAAATCCATGCTCTACGAGACACTCATTGATTTCATCCAAAGATTTTTTACCAAGATTTTTGATATTTTTAATTTCATTTTCAGTCATTAATACCAATTCACCGATAAATTTCATGCCAGCTCTATCAAGAGAGTTAAATGATCTTGCACTAAGACCTAAACTATCTACAGTTTGCATAAAAGGTTTAAGTTCGCTGTCATCATTACTTCTTTTAACCGGTGCTGCACTGATATCTAAATCAAGTACCGTATTAAAGACAGAAAGTTGCTTATTCATTACTTCTAATGCATTTGTAAATGCTTCAACTGGACCAATCTGACCATCAGTTTCCACATCAAAAATAATCTTTTCAAAGTTTGGATTGTCCTCTACAAGTACAGGGTCTATCTTATAGTTTGCTTTTCTTACAGGTGTAAAGAAGGCATCCAATGCGATAGCATCTCCATCTACATCATCTCTAAGATCTTCACTCGGTACATAACCAATACCTTTAGAGATAACAACGGTAAAGTTTAACTCTGCATCTTCGTTGAGTATTGCTAGTGGTAAATCACCATTGACAACTTCAATTTGATCATTGTTAAGATCTTCTGCTGAAACTTCTTTGTGTCCAGAGAAACTGTATTTTAATTCAACTCTATCACTCTCGTCTTTAATTTTAAAACGAATGTTTTTAAGGTTGATAATAAATACAGCAACATCTTCATGCATACCTCTGATGTTATCAAACTCGTGTGCAGCACCTTCGATTTTAATCGAAATTGGTGCATACCCGATAGAAGAACCCAAAATGAGTCTTCTTAGTGGGTGTGCGAGTGTAACAGCATAACCGCTTTCAAAAGGATACGCGATGATTTCAGCACGGTTAGCGCTGATTTCATTCACTTCTACCTCTGTTGGCATAAATGGTGCAACTTTAATTTTTCTCATTAATAGCCTTTACTTATGTATTATTTAGAGTAAAGCTCGACGATTAGACGCTCTTCAACTGGGATTGCGATTTCTGCTCTTTCTGGAATTCTTGTAAAAAGACCAAAAAGTTTTTCTTTATCCATGTCAACCCATTCAACCATACCAGTTTGGTTAGTTAATTCGATTGCTCTTAAAATCTGTGGATTAGTCTTAGACTTCTCTCTGATTTCAATTTTTTGACCTGCTTTTACTCTAAATGAAGGAATATCTACTCTTTTCCCATCTACAAGTACATGTCCGTGATTTACGAATTGTCTAGCAGACGCTCTAGTCGTTGCAAAACCCATTCTGTAAACTACGTTGTCAAGTCTTTGCTCAAGAAGTTGGATAAGGATTGCACCTGTGTTACCATCTTTTGAGTTTGCTTCTTTGTAAAGTGCTCTAAATTGTTTTTCAGAAACACCATACATAAATTTAGCTTTTTGCTTCTCTTGAAGTTGAAGACCATATTCTGAAATCTTTGTTCTTCTTTGACCGTGTTGCCCTGGAGCATATGGTCTTTTTTCTAATGCAGATTTACCAGCAAGTCTACGCTCACCTTTTAATCCTAAATCAACGCCAAGTCTTCTTTCTAGTCTTTCAACTGGACCTCTATATCTTGCCATGCTTATACCCTTCTCTTCTTAGGTGGTCTACAACCATTGTGTGGAAGTGGTGTAATATCTTTTAAAGATGTTACTCTAATTCCTTCTGTTGCACCAATTGCTTTAACAGCAGTATCTCTACCAGAACCAGGACCTTGAACTTTAATGCCTACTTCTTTTACGCCATTTTCCATTGCTTTAGTCATAGCATCTTGTACTGCTTCTGTTGCTGCAAATGGTGTTGATTTTTTAGAACCTTTGAAACCCAAAGACCCTGCAGAACTCCAAGCGATAACATTTCCCATTTCATCTGTTACTGTAATAACAGTGTTATTGAAAGTTGCAGCTATATACACTACAGCTTTCGCTATACTTTTTTTTGCTTTTTTCTTAGCCATATTTAACTACTCCTTATGCCGCGCCGACAGTTTTACGTTTACCCTTACGAGTACGCGCGTTTGTCTTTGTTTTTTGACCACGACAAGGTAGCCCTCTTCTGTGTCTAAGTCCTCTGTATGATCCTAAGTCCATAAGTGCTTTAATGTCTAAAGTTACTTTTTTTCTAAGATCACCTTCAACCATTACATTTTCTTGAATGTCATTACGAATAAGTGCAGCTTGTGCATCTGTAAGCTCATGAACTCTAATGTTATAGTCAAGACCTGTTCTTGTCAGAATATCTCTTGATGTCTTTAAACCGATTCCAAAGATGTAAGTAAGTGCATACTCCATTCTTTTTTTCTGTGGTAAATCAACCCCTGCAATACGAGCCATGTTTATCCTTGTCTTTGTTTATGTTTTGGATTTTTACAAATCACGCGTACGATACCTTTGCGTTTAATGATTTTACAATCATCACACATTTTCTTTACTGATGGTCTAACCTTCATTGGTTAACTCCTACGTTGTATTTACACTTCATTTGTTGCGTGGATGGATGATGTAAATCCATCCAATTCTTGAGTAAGCAGTGTCACTTAATCAAAAATTCTTCGCGCAGTTTCCTATACCTAATAGTAATAGGGAGGGGGATTATACCGAAATGATTGTTAATGTTTTCTTATGAGGAGTTTTAAGGCTTTTTAATTTCTTCTTGAATAATTTTTACAAGTTGTTCAATAGGTATATTTGCAATACTGTTTTTCTCATACATCTCTACAAGATAAACTATATTATTTTTATCTACATAATAAGTAATGACTCTGAAACCACCTCTTTTACCAATATTTTTACTTGTATTTGCTACTCTTATTTTATAAATATCATCACCTAAAAAAGTACCTGTAGTCGGCTCTTTCTCCAATACTTTTACAAGTGATTGAATATCTTTAGCAAGATTTTTATTTTTCTTGCTCAACTTTTTTATTTTTCTATAAAAGTTTGGTATATATTCAACTTTAGTCATTGGCTAATTCTTTGAACAACTCCTCAACAGGTCTAGCATTTTTAATAGCCTCACCACTAGCTATATCTTTCATAGCGGTTCTAAAACTGTTTAAAACTTCTTCTTTTGTTTCGGTCGTTTCAATTTCAAATGAAACACCTTTAAAATTAGAAGCAATCGTTTTAAATGCTTCGATTACATCTTGATTTTTATCATCAATCGTAAGTGTCATTGTAGTCATACTTAACTCCATTATTTTATACTATATCTTCTAGTATATCAAATTTTTATAAATAATCAAAAAAATTATAGTTTAGCTCACGAATCGAACAAGTCAAACTTTCTGTTAAGTACCTTAATCAAGACTGATTCTCTGTGTTTCAAAGCTTCAATATTCCATTTGTAATAACTTAATATATCCTGTGTATTTTTAAATGAAGTGATCAAGTTATCTTTATTTTTATATGCTTCTTTCTTTTTCTCAAAATCAAAATTTTATGCTTGGATATTTTTACGTATTGAAAGTAAAGTTAAGTTAGCAAGTGTATTTGTCCAGCGTGTTTCTCTATTACAATTTGTTCCACCTGTAAAAATTACAGATTTGAAAGAAAAACTTTTAAAATATAAGGAGCTTAATGAGAAGAGTTGGTGAATAAAAGATGTTGCCAAAAGGCAACACCCTCTATACTATTTGTATCTAAAAGTGATACGACCTTTGTCAAGACTGTAGGGAGTAAGTTCCACTTTTACAGTATCGCCAGGGAGGATTTTGATGTAGTGCATACGCATTTTACCTGCGATATGACAAAGCACAATGTGTTTATTGTCAAGCTCTACTCTAAATGTTGCATTTGGTAATGCTTCAACAACTTTACCGTCAATCTCAATAACATCATCTTTAGCCATGGTTGAATTCCTTTATGAATTTTTTACTTTAACTTTTGTGTTCAAATCGTGAAGCCCCTACATCTGTATTATGCTTCAGTCAAAATCACAGCTTTCCCGTCTACGACAGCAACTTGGTGTTCATAGTGAGATGATCTCAATTGATCCTCACTGATCACTGACCATTGGTCTTCGAGTAGCACAGGTTGCCCACTCTTTTGACATACCATAGGTTCTAAACAAAAGACCATACCATTTTTAATTTTGGGTCCTTGGTTAGGCTTACCTTCCAGATAGTTAGGGATGTTAGGCTCATCATGTGGTTTTGTACCGATACCATGACCACAATAGTCACGTAAAGGGACAAAGCCTGCTTCAGTGATATAGTCTTCAAGAAGTTTTGTAAGCTCTTTAAAACGCATACCCTGTTTAATGTTTTCAATCGCATGATAGAGTGCCCCTTTGGAACACGCTATCAAGGCTTCATCCTCAGCAGAGATTTTACCGACAGCCATAGTAATAGCTGCATCACCAAAATAACCATCTAGTTTTGTACCGATATCCAAACCCAATACATCACCCTCTTGGACAACCGTATCGTCTGGCACACCATGAATACACACTTCATTGAGTGAAGTACACACAGAACCAGTAAATCCGTAAAGTCCTTTAAACGATGGTACTGCACCATGTTCACGGATATAGGCTTCACCTAATGCATCTATTTCAGAAAGAGTCATACCTGGCTTAACAAGATCTTGAAGATATTGGAGTGTTTTTCCAACGATCTCGCCAGCTGCTTTGAGCTTGGCGATTTCGGCTGGTTTTCTAATAGCAATCGCCATTATAGACCTACGTTACCTAAAGTATCGTATTGGTTCATAGTTCTTTGTGCTTCTATTTTTCTCATCGTATCAAGTGCAACTTGGACGATAATCAATACGGAAACACCACCAAAATAGAATGCCGCACCCATACCTGAGATAATGGCAAATGGTACAGTAGAGATAATAGCTAGGTATATAGCACCTGAACCAGTCAATCTACTTGCTACTTCATTTAAAAATTCTTTAGTGTGCTCACCTGGTCTTACACCAGGGATGAATCCACCTTGTTTTTTTAAGTTATCTGCAATGTCTTTGGCATTAAATGCGATAGACGCATAGAAAAATGCAAAGAACATCACAAGTAAGAAAGTAACCACATTAAAGGTCAAACCACCAGGAGCCAATGAATCGGCGATAGCCACAACCCATGGTGTCGTACTTGACTGCAATACTGTCAACGGAAACATCAATACAGCAGAAGCAAAAATAGGAGGAATTACACCCGAAAGGTTTACTTTCACAGGAATGTAGTTCATCACTCTTTTTGTTTGGTTCTGCATAATAGTCTTACGGGAGTAAGAGATAGGTACTCTACGCTCACCAAGTTCCACATAAATAATAGCAAAAATCGTAATCAGCATAATGGCTAAAATAGCCAATACAACCATAAAGTTCATCTCACCTGCATTCACTGCTCTGATAGTATTTCCTATAGCAGCAGGTAGCCCAGAAACAATACCAGCAAAGATAATAAGCGAAATACCATTACCAATACCTTTTTGTGTAATCTGTTCACCAATCCACATAAGCAACATGGTACCTGTCAACATTGAGAATGTTGTCAAAATAGTAAATGTCATAGGGTCAATCATCACAGCACTCGCACCAGAACGACCTGTCATACTTTGTAGTCCCATAGAGACACCAATAGCCTGAATAACAGTAATAAAGATAGTGAAATAACGAATGATTTGCATATATTGTTGCATACCGTCACGCTCTTTTTTCATTTGACCAAGTGCAGGGAAAGTAGCAGAGAGGAGTTCCATTACGATGGAAGCAGTAATATAAGGCATAATACCTAAAGATATGATACTCAAACGGCTTACTGCACCACCAGAGAACATGTTTAACATACCAACACCATTTCCTGAGTTGTCATCAAAGAAAGCTTTGATGACACCCAAGTCAACACCTGGAGTTGGAATATAGGCTAAAACTCTGTACGCAAAAAGGAATCCTAAAGTAATTAGAATTTTCTGAGTTAAAGCATTGCCCATAATTATTTTCCGCTTGTTGTAACAGCTTCGTCTTTGATTTTAGACGCAAGATCTTTTGCGCTAGCACCAATCAACTTCACTTTAGTTACTGACTTACCAAGTTTATGTACAGACTTGATAGATTCGATAGTAATCTCAGCAAGTTCTGCAACTGCTTTGATTTTTTCTACATTGATTACATAAGGTTTCTCAACTCTAGATGTGAAACCTATTTTAGGCAATCTTTTGTAAAGTGGCATTTGTCCACCTTCAAAACCTCTTTTCTTAGAATAACCAGATCTTGACTTTTGACCTTTGTTACCACGTCCAGCTGTTTTACCTGTTCCTGAACCCTGCCCTCGTCCAACTCTTTTTCTATTTTTAGTTGAACCAGGAGCTGGTTGTAAATTATGTAAACCCATACTTTACCCCTTACGCTTTGATTCTAGTAAGTGCTTGAATCGTTGCTCTTACTAGGTTATTTGGGTTGTTAGAACCGATTGATTTGCTAAGAACATCTTGGATGCCTGCAAGCTCAAGTACTGGTCTAGCAGCACCACCAGCAATAACACCTGTACCCTCAGACGCTGGTCTAAGTACGATACGGCTCGCATTGAATTTGTGTTCAATGTCGTGTGCTATTGTTGTTCCTTTGATGTTTACTTTCACAAGGTTCTTGTGTGCATCATCTACCGCTTTTTTAATCGCATCAGGTACTTCTTTGGCTTTACCAAATCCGTATCCTATAGTACCTTTTCTGTCACCAATGACGACAAGCGCAGTAAATCTAAATCTTCTACCACCCTTTACAACTTTAGTAACACGACCGATATTAACAATTACTTCTTCGAATTCTTTTTCAATTTCTTCGTTTTGATTATTATTTTGCATCATGGTTCCTTAAAACTTGATTCCAGCTTCTCTAAGAGCATCTGCAAATGATGCAACAACACCATGGTATAAGTAACCATTTCTGTCGAATACTACATTTTCAATGTTTTTAGAAGCAAGATTTTTAGCCATTTCAGCCGCTACTTTTTTAACGTCTTCTTGGTTTGATTTTAAACCAAGTTTTCTACCATCTACAGAAGCCAATGTAACACCAGTAGTATCATTGATAGCTTGTGCATAGAAAGATTTGTTAGACTTAAATACAGATAGTCTAGGAAGAGTATCTGTTCCGAAGATCTTACCTCTTACTCTAGATTTTCTTTGAGCGCGAAGTTTATTTTTTCTTTTTTGAATACTTTTTAACATACTATCGCCCCTTACTTACCAGCTGCTTTACCAGCTTTTCTGATGATAACTTCATCTGTGTACTTCACACCTTTACCTTTGTAAGGCTCTGGTGGTCTGAATGATCTAATCTCAGCTGCTGCTTGACCAACGGCTTGCTTGTCTGTTCCGTTAATGGTAATAACATTTTTTTCAACTTTCATTTCAAGTCCCTCAGGGATGTCATAGTTAACATCATGAGAAAACCCAAGTTGAAGATTAAGTACTTTACCTTGAACAGCTGCTCTATAACCAACACCATTGATTTCTAAAGATTTTGAATAACCTTTGTCTAAACCGATAATAATGTTATTGAACAATGCTCTGTATGTTCCCCAGAACGCTGCATCTTGTTTCTCAACGCCTACTCTAGTGAAAGTTACTTCAGCGCCATCGATAGCGATTTCTACTCTACCGTGAGTTTCAAGTCTTTTTTCAAGATTGCCCTTCTTAGCCACGAGACATGTACCGTCTAGTGATACATCAATACCACTTGCCACAGTTACTGGTCTTTTTCCTACTCTTGACATCTTATCTCCTTACCAAATACTACAGATTACTTCGCCACCGATACCGCGTTTAAACGCTTCATCGTTTGCAATCACACCTTGAGAAGTAGAAACTACCAAAGTACCGTAACCATTTTTAAATGTTCTAATATCATCTTTACCTTGGTGTACACGACGCCCTGGCTTTGATATTTTTTTAATCTCATTGATAACGCTTTTTTCATTCTCGTCATATTTGAGAACTACTTTAATCGTTTTCTTGTTTCCATCTTCTTTTACTTTAAATGACTCTAAGTAACCTTTATCTACCAAAATAGATACTGTTGCTTCAATCGTTTTAGAGTGAAGAAGTGTTGTAACGTCTAGTCTTCTTTGCGCAGCATTTCTTATACGAGTAAGAGAGTCTGCAATTATGTCTGTCATCATCTTATTATTTCCTTACCAACTTGCTTTACGCATACCAGGGATTAAACCCTCGTTAGCCATTTTTCTTAAACATATACGGCAAAGACCAAAGTCTCTGTATACTGAGTGAGGTCTACCACAAATGTTACATCTTGTATATGCTTGAGAAGAGAACTTAGGTGCTCTCTTCTGCTTAGCTATCATTGATTTCTTAGCCATTAGTTTCTCCCTTTAGCAAAAGGCATTCCGAGCTTTTCTAAAAGCGCGAAACCTTCTTTATCAGATTCAGTACTTGTAACGATTACAATGTTCATACCATGTGTTTTAATTACTTTATCAAACTCAACTTCTGGGAACATAAGTTGCTCTTGAAGACCGAAGTTATAGTTACCACGTCCGTCAAAACCTTTTCTAGGTGTTCCTCTAAAGTCTTTTACTCTTGGAAGAGCAATAGATACGAGTTTGTCAAAGAAGTTATACATATTTGCACCTCTAAGTGTTACTCTAATACCTGTTGGAGCACCTTCTCTAGCTTTAAAACCAGCAACTGATTTTCTAGCATTCACTACAACTGCTTTTTGACCAGCGATAAGTGAGATAGTATCTGCCATGTTTGCAATAAGTTTAGAGTCTTTACCCTCTTCACCAGCACCCACAGAGATTACTATTTTTTCAAGCTTAGGTGTCTGCATCGGGTTTTTAATCCCACACTCTTCGCGGAGTGCTGGAACGATGTCATTGTACTTTTGCTTCATTCTACTCATAAGATTATGCCTCTACTTTTTTTACATTTGAGATGTGGATTGGCATTTCAACGTTGCTAAATCCACCCTCTTTGTTTTGTTCACTTGGTTTAACAGCTTTTTTAGCCATTTTACAACCAGAAACAATCACTGCTTCTTTTTTAGTAAGTACTTCAAGCACTTCGCCTGTTGTACCTTTATCATCACCAGCGATAACCATTACTTGGTCACCTTTTTTGATTTTGAATGTTTTTGCCATTACCATACCTCCGGTGCAAGTGATACAATTTTCATGAATCCTGCATATCTAGTTTCACGACTCACAGGACCAAAGATACGTGTACCTATTGGCTCTTTTTTGTCGTCAATGATTACAGCAGCATTGTCATCAAAACGAATAAGTGAACCATTTTCTCTTTGGATCTCTTTTTTTGTTCTAACAACAACCGCTTTAATAACCTTACCTTTTTTCACTTTACCAGTTGGAAGTGCCTTCTTTACAGAAGCTACGATAACGTCACCTACAGATGCATATCTTCTTTTAGATCCACCAAGAACCTTGATACACATGATCTCTTTAGCACCAGAGTTATCTGCTACATTTAATCTAGTAAAACCTTGGATCATTACGCTTCTCCTCTTTTTACTATCTCAAGAAGTCTGAAACTTTTTGTTTTAGAAAGTGGTCTACATTCAACTGCAGATACCGTATCTCCAACATTAATATCGTTTTTCTCATCGTGGATAAGATATTTTTTAAATCTTTTTACAGTCTTGTGATATCTTGGGTGAAGTACTCTTCTTTCTACTAAAACAGTAGCAGTTTTGTCTCCGGCCTTTTTAATCACAGTACCTGTTATTTGTCTTTTTGGCATAAATGACCCCTTACTTCGTAGCAGCTGTAATAGCTGTTTGAATTCTAGCGATATCTTTTTTCGCTACTCTTAACTCAGAAGTGTTTGTTAATTGCATCGTTTTTTGCTTTGCATTTAATGTGAACAATTCAAGTTTTTTCTCTTTAAGCATTGCTGCTAAATCAGCAACACTTTTATCTTTTAAATCAGTATAGTTCATTACTGTCCTTTAATGCGATAATTTTACATTTAAATGGCATTTTATGAATTGCAAGTGTCAATGCTTCTCTTGCAAGTTCTTCTTCAACACCCGCCATTTCGAAAATAATTCTTCCTGGCTTAATATTCATTACCCATCTATCAACAGGACCTTTACCTTTACCCATTCTTGTTTCAAGTGGTTTAGCAGTCAAAGGCTTATCAGGGAAAACTCTAATCCAAGTTTTACCTGTTCTGTTAATTTTTCTAGTCATTGTAATACGCGCAGCTTCGATTTGACGTGAGTCAATTCTACCAGCAGTTACCGCTTTTACTGCAATGTCACCAAACTCAATTTTGTTGCCGTTGAAAGATTTACCGCGATTACGGCCTTTCATCTGCTTTCTCCATTTTGTTCTTTTAGGCATTAACATAATTATTCACCTCTCTTTTGACGTGGTTTACGACCACCTTTTTTCTCTTCTGGTGCTTCAGCTTGAATACCTTTAGCAAGAACTTCACCTTTGAAGATCCAAACTTTGATACCCACGATTCCATAGGTAGTATGTGCTTCAGCAAAACCGTAATCGATTTTAGCTCTAAGCGTATGCAAAGGAACACGTCCTTCTAAATACCACTCAGTTCTAGCCATTTCAGCCCCACCAAGTCTACCAGAAACAGAAACTTTAATCCCTTTTGCACCTGATTTAAGTGCGCCTTGGATTACTTTTTTCATTGCACGTCTAAATGCAGTTCTTCTTTCTAGTTGAGTCGCAACGTTTTCAGCAGCCAGTTGACCTGAAGCTTGTGGACGTTTCTCTTCTTTGATGTTAATCGCTACATCTTTACCAAGCATTTTGATAAGTGTTGCTTTAAGTTTCTCAATATCTGCACCTTTTTTCCCGATAATAATACCAGGTCTAGCAGTCACGATGTTGATTCTTAATTTTTTAACTGTTCTTTCGATGATGATGTTAGAAACACCTGCATAGAAAAGTTCTTTCTTTAAGAATTTTCTGATTTTATAATCTTCAGCGATAAAATCAGCAGTTCTACCTTTAGCTGGAAACCATCTTGATTCCCAGTTTCTGTTGATTCCAAGTCTTAGACCTATTGGATTTACTTTCTGACCCATTACGCGTCCTTCTTAGTATTTTCGGTTTTTTCAGCTACGCCAACTTCTACAAGAATGTGTGCTGTTGGTTTAATGATTCTAGAAGCTGTACCTCTAGCTCTTGGTCTCCATCTTTTCATAACGGCTGCTTTATCAACTCTACAAGAAGTAATCGTTACTTCTTCAGGTTCAAAGTCACCGTTAGCAACTGCAGATGCAATTACTTTAGAAACGATACCCGCTGCTTTGTTAGGCATAAACTCTAGCGCTGCAAGTGCAAGTTCAGCATTCATACCCTGAACTTCTCTAGCGATAAGTCTAGCTTTTGTAGGAGATACTCTTACAAATTTCAATAATGCTCTACTCATATTAACCTACCTTCTTCTGAACAGAACCTTTATGGCCCTTAAATGTTCTAGTTGGTGCAAACTCACCGAGTTTGTAACCTACGTGATTTTCAGTTACAAATACTGGTACAAATTGTCTACCATTGTGTACATTGATAGTTAAACCAATAAACTCAGGGAAGATCACAGATCTTCTTGACCAAGTTTTGATTGCTTTTTTATCGCCAGACTCTTTTGCTGCCAATACTTTTTTCATTAGGTGACCATCGATAAATGGACCTTTTTTTGTCGATCTTGCCATATCTTAGCCCCTTACTTTTTACGCTTAGAGATAATTAACTTATCACTAGCTTGTTTTTTACGAGTTTTAAACCCTTTAGCAGGCGTACCCCATGGAGATACTGGATGTCTACCAGAGTTTGTCTTACCTTCACCACCACCGTGTGGGTGATCGATAGGGTTCATCGCAGAACCACGTGTTTGTGGTCTGATACCAAGGTGTCTTGAACGTCCAGCTTTACCGATTACTATATTTGAAAAGTCTTCATTTCCAACAGCACCAATAGTTGCCAAACACTCACCAAGAATGTATCTCATTTCACCAGATGGAAGTCTAAGTGAAACGTATTTACCATCTCTACCCATGATTTGTGCATAACCACCCGCTGAACGTGCGATTTGACCACCATGACCTGGGCTCATCTCAATGTTGTGTACCAATGTACCTACAGGGATGCTCATTAACTTCATACAGTTACCTGTTTTGATGTCAAGACCAGCATCTGCAGACATGATTTTATCACCTACGTTAAGACCTTTTGGTTGAATTACGTATCTTCTGTCACCATCAACATATTTGATAAGACAAATTCTACAGTTTCTGTACGGGTCGTACTCAACAGTTGCAACAGTTCCTTCGATATTAAACTTATTTCTTTTAAAGTCGATGATTCTGTATAGTTTTTTAGCACCTGCTTCTCTGTGACGAGAAGTGATTCTACCGTTACTGTTTCTACCTGCAGATCTTGGAAGATTTTTAAGTAGTGCTCTAACACTTGCTTTAGCCGTGATATCACCGCTATCAAGGTTAGTCATATAACGACGTGAAGGTGTGGTTGGTTTATATGTTTTAATTGCCATCTTCTATCCTTATACCGCTAAGCTTTCGATTTTAGCATCTTCAGGAAGTTTAACGTAGAACTTTTTAGTGTCTACTCTCTTACCTTCGATACCTTTAAATCTTTTCACTTTACCGTTTACTCTCATTGAGTTCACTCTAAGTGGGTTAATGCCAAAGAATTCTTTAAACACTTCTTTAAGACCATTTTTAGTCATTCTAGGAGTGGTTTGAACTACGATGATACCATCTTCTTGAAGAGCCAAACTCTTCTCTGTATACATAATTGCTTTAATATCTGTAATATCTGCCATATTAAGCCTCTTTTGTCAATTTATCAAATACTGCTTTTTCAATCACAATTGAGTGATATGCAGCTGCAAGGTAAGCGTTAAGCTCATTTGGTTCGATAAGGTATGCATTTTGCAAGTTTCTAAATGCTAAGAAAGTCTTATCATCTATCATCTCTTTTACTACAAGTACATCTCTTTGCTCTAACCCGTTAACAAATGCGATAGCATCTTTAGTTTTACCAGACTCAATCGCAATTGAATCTACCACTAAAAGTTTATCATTCGCTGCCATATCTGCAAGTGCATGCATCAATGCCAATCTTTTTTGTTTCTTGTTTACTTTTTGATCATAGTTTTTGTTTGTACTTGGACCAAATGCAACACCACCACCTACAAATATAGGAGATCTTATTGAACCTGCTCTTGCACGTCCTCCACCTTTTTGAGCCCATGGTTTTTTACCACCACCACTTACATCAGATCTAGTTTTAGTCTGTGCTGTGTTTGCTCTAAGTCCAGCTGCATACGCTTTACAATAAAGGTAAAGGTTGTGCGGGTGAACATCTAAAAATGATGCAGGAAGGTCTGTTGTTTTAATTACTGTTGTTTTCATTATTTAACTATCCTTACTAAGCCTCTAGCCCCATTGTGACCAGGAATTGAACCTTTTAATACCAAAATACCATTTTCAGCATCAAATGAAATAACATCATTTTTTACTGTTGTTTGTGTATTACCGTATTGTCCAGGCATTTTTTTACCTTTTTGAACACGCCCAGGCCACTCAGCATTACCGATAGAACCAATACGTCTACCAAATCTGTGCCCGTGTGACGCAGGTCCACCACCAAATCCGTGACGTTTCATACCACCAGAAAAACCTCTACCCTTAGTATCTAAAGATGTTTTTACCAATGTAGTTTCAGAAAGAATCGCTGTGCTTAAATCGCCAGTTTCAGTTCCTTCAGCAACTTCGATAGTCATAAATTTGTTAAACTCTTTAGATACACCAAATTTAGTCTGTTGACCTTCGATGCTCTTATTAAGTTTTTTACTTGAGTTGTACGCGACAAGTGCTTTACCGTCTTCTTTCACTTCACAAACTTTCGTTTCAATGACTTTAAGAAGGGTAACTGGAACACTTGGTACATCAACAGTTCTGCTCATACCAATTTTTTCAATAATAAATTCCATTCTCTACTCCTACTTGTCCATTGATCTAATTTCAACTTCGATTTCAGGTGCTAAGTCTAACTTCATAAGAGAGTCTATAGTATCTGAAGTAGCCGAAACGATGTCGATCATTCTTCCATGAATTCTGATTTCAAATTGCTCACGTGCATCTTTGTTTACGTGTGGCGATTTAAGAACAGTATAACGCTTCAATTTAGTTGGCATTGGAATTGGCCCTCTAATCTCTGCACCTGTACGTTTAACTGCATCTACAATAGCAGCAACTGATCTGTCTAACACTCTGTGATCGTAAGCTTTAAGCTTTAATCTAATTTTTTCCATATTTTACCTTTAAAGAACTCGTTAGCAAGGCAAAGCCAAGGTGCCTAAACACAGGGCAAATACAGTGAATGTACCCTCTAACATAAATTTAGGAACGCGAATTATACCCAAAGTTTTTGAAAGGTGCAATACTTTTAACCCCAAAATAGGTACAATACTGAAAAATATTTCCTTTTAATAAGGAACAATATAGGTATTTAGCTATGCAATTACTCGAATATTACCAAAACCAACTACCAAACAGTGACTTTTTTGTACCCAGAAAATGCCATCTACCCACAGAGGGAGACATCAACCTCTATGGTGTACGTGGTGCAGGGAAGACATCCCTTATTTTAGACTATATATCTCAAACTCCTGAAGAACAAGTCCTCTACATAGACCTAGAAGATCCAAATCTCATTTTTAACACACTAGATAGACTTACGCTGCAACATTATATAGATAAGCATAACATTCAGCTTTTAGTTTTAGACCATTATGTAGAGGGCTTGTTTACTTCATTTCCAAATGTCACACAACTCATCCTTGTCACACGCTTACCTATAAAAGAGAAGCACTTTATAGGTGTAGAACTATTCCCACTAGACTATGAAGAGTTCCTAGCCTTCGAGAACAGCGCTGCCCAAAATCGTGGGTTTAACCATTTCCTACGTTCAGGAACCCTACCTCTTCTTGCGCGCTCTCAAAAAAACAGCCAGCACGCGATGAAAACATTCTTTCAAAGCGCATTTGATACACAAGAACAAAAACTACTGCTCCTTCTCGCACAACATCACACAAAACATCTTACAACCCATCAAATTTATACCTTTGCCAAAGAGAAATTCAAAATTTCAAAAGATTGGCTCTATAAAACCATCAAACATTTTACCGAAGAGAAACTCATACTCTTCATCGATGATCGCTATCAGAAATCTGGTAAAAAAATGCTCCTCTTTGACTTTGCCTTTGCCAAATACCTCACACTGGGACAACCCTTTATCCTACAGTTTGATACCATGATTGCTCTTGCACTTATGAAACATCACATAGGAGTACAGACATTGGGGATACATGGCTACATTACAGAGGAGGACGAACTCATTATCCCTGCTCCCTTTGAGAGCGAAGAGAGTCTTTGGGTCAAGTCACAAAATAAATTTAGCCTCTACAAAAAATACGGCATCAAAAAAGTCACCATCATCACTGTCGCAAATGCTTATGAGTACACTATAGAAAAACTACACTTTGAAGCCTTGCCTTTTGACGAGTGGTCAGTCATCAATGATGAGGAAGACGCGTAGGGTGGGTTCACCCACCGTCAAAAAAAAATCCAATCCTCTGATTCAATCCAATTTCTCATAAACGGTGGATATACCCCCAAGGGCATTTCCGATGGGCAATCCACCCTACGCGTCCATTATCCCTGCATAAGCTTCGCTCTGCTATAATTCGCGTGCCTCTTTTTAGACCTGTGCAACGGGATTGGAAGACAACGGGTCAGGATGGGAACATAGCAGCCCACCTTCCTTTACTGGGTGCCGCAGGTATCTGGAGAGGGGTACTACAATCGAATCAATAATCTAAAATTACTTTTTATTTTCTAGTTCGATAATATAATCAGTCAAATGCAACCAGTTGCATGAGCCAACTGCTGAAATTGTCACAGTGACAGCGCAGTAAAGATGAACTTTGTTCATTTTACGTCTTATTAATGTATTGAGAGGTGTCCGAGTGGTCGAAGGTGCAGACCTGGAACGTCTGTGTGGGGTAACTCACCGAGGGTTCGAATCCCTTCCTCTCAGCCATAGAAATTCAACAACCCCCATCTATGCCCCTTGTACACGTACTTTGAGCTAGTTTAAGGTTTCTAAAGAATCATTTTAGTAACCTATTTTCAAAAAAATTACCCTCTAATGACCTTTTGTAACACCTTTTAACCCAAATTATCATGCACATTATTAATTTTCTCTACGATCAAAAGTTATCTTGCAATACAACTTATGTCTTATTATTTTCTTTTATCAACGCATTTCCATTTCTAAATTCTTCAACTAAATATATATTTTCTAACTTATCAAATAGAGTTGTAGGTACATGCTCAAACACTATGATTTGAAAATCATTATTATCCTTTATAACACTATTCATAAAATTATTAAGTAACTTAAATACATATTCTATTTTAAACTGGTCAGTTTCTTTTATATTCTTATAGTCATCACCTTCATCGCCATAATAAGGTTTACTGGGTTGATCCATAATTAAGTATGGGGCAATATAAGGAACTTCATTTGATAAAATAACTTTATGTATTCCAAGAAATAATAATATATGTAAAAACATATCTATAGAACTACTACCAGTATTAACAACTTTATCACTATGAGGTTGTCTCAATTCAAGTTTTTTATCTTTATAATTAAATGCTGACCTATGATGTTGATAGTTATCTAAAGCATCTTTAAGAAAGTTAATATCATCTTGTATCATTTCTTCTAAAAAACTGATTGTTAATTTTTTCTGTTCACTAGTATCATTAATAACTAACTTATTTAATTGATCTTCAATTTCAGTGGTATCATATTGTTTAGGAATTATTCTTTGTTCTTTGTTATTATATAATTCTAATTTACTTTTAATTTCTCCTAAAAACACATACATCTCAATATCATCTTCAAAATTTTTAACTTGATCTGGGATTTCTTTTAATTTCTCTTCTAATTTTCTGATTTTTCCCTCATACTCTTTTATTAAATTAGTTACTTTTATATCAATAGGAGTTTTATTTTTAATAGCTTTTTTAATAATTCCAAAATCTTTTTCAAGTGCATCTATAATAATAGTAAAAATTGATGTTTTAATAATTTCATTTTCGTTCTGATTAAGATAAATGATTGGTTTTAAACTATCTTCAGTTTCTCGTAAATTATTTTTATATAAAATATACTCGTTTTCAAAACCTCTTAAGTTATCAATTTTTTTTCTAAATAAATATATATCTTTTTTTATAGACTGATATTGTTCTGTTTTTCTTTCTTTTACAATATTTAATGTATCAGTGACTATAGCATTTAAATTTTCTACAGAATATTCAATATCTGCATCACTTTCTATTAATCCATACTCTTTTGATTTCTTGAATAACACTGCAATTTCATTGTAAAATGAATTTTGTTTAATAGAGATATTATCTTCTTTCTTTTGCAGTTTTTCTAGTTTTTCTTCAAGTTTTATTTTTGTTTCTCTATGTACAATATTTTCTATTGTTTCTATACCTAAGGACAAGTCAAAGATTCTTCCTAATGCATCACGATATCTTTGTACATTTTGTTTATCAAAAAATATATCTTCATTATCAATAGTAGAGTATGATAATGTGTTAAATAATAAAAAGTATCTCAAAGATATTTTTGTATCTTTTCTTATACCATTAGCACCATAGGGCATTATTACACTATTGGTAATACTAAACTCTGACTCTAAATTTTTTTTCAATTTTTTATCATCAGTATCTGTAATAGAAGGCTCACCTATAGGTTCTTCTCCTAATGATGAGAAATAATAGTTATTTGATACTTTTTTAAAAATGGGTGCTTGTCTGGCTATGAAATAATCTTTATCATTTATCACAAAATGAATTCCATACCATTTTACATTTTCATTAATAACATCTTCTGATATTTTGTGTTCACTTGCAAATAAACAGTAGTCGATAATCTGTAAAATAGCTGTTTTACCTGTACCACTACCACCAGTAATCACATTTACTTTATTGGGTTGAAATTCTACTTCTCTTTTTGTACCATTATTACACCATAAAATAACTTTCTTGAAATAAAATTTCATAGTTCAATCCTTAAATTTAAATAGAGTTTTTCAGTACCTTCATTTAATACTGTTGCTATATTTTTAGCTGACTTATATATTTTATTAACTCTCTTTCCCATCTTTTTATCATAAGGAATATTTTTTAGTAAGCGTACCTTATTTTTTTTAAGTTGAATAATTTCAATATCATTCAAAAATTGTAAAGTATTCAAAGTTAATGGAAGACTTTGATAAAACCTTTTATTAAAATTTGAAAAATACCTATTCTTATCAATAATCAAACCATCTAAACTCAAAACTTTTACACTTGCATGACTTAGATGATTTAATAATTGTTTATGAGAGATAATAGGCATAATTAAAAGTATTTTTGTAATATCTATGTCATCATTAAATTGTTCTAGTATTGCTATAATTGAAGATGAACAAATACCAATATTATTGTAAAATTCGTTATTCATTGCTGTACCTCTCTTCCCAATCTTTTCTCCAACCAATTTTCAAATTATCTGAAAGATGATAAAACTCACCATTACTATGTTGTGTATCAAGTTCTAATGAAGAAATCACTAATTTTTCTTTCCTCAAACTATCAACTATTAAAAGTGCCTTTTCTTGTATTCCCTCTTCTGACAATGGTCTTCTATTTTTTGAACGGAACTCATTTCGCCATATAGCTATAACTTCTTTTTCAAAATCTTCAAGTTGATCTATGGTTAACTCTGATTCAGACAACCAACTATTTATGTTGTTTTGTATTTGTAGTTTAAATTTTGTAAATTCAATAATATCATCAATATCATCTTCAGAAATATCATCTATATCTATTAAATGTTGAATAAAATTTTGTTCTAACAGATTATCAGGTAGTTTAATATTAAATTTTTTAATTTGTAAATTTGTATTTCGAGCTTGGTCATAATAAATTCTATATTGTTTATAATACTCATCAAAGTTAATAATAATTTTTTTATTATCTGTCACTGTTCGAAAATTTGTTTTTCTAATATCTGAGTCAAGATTTCTAAATAACTCATCAATGCTCTCCGCAGGTATCATCGCAGACTTTAAAGCTTCTTTGCATTTATCAATTAAATTAATTTCATTTAAATTAAACTCAATGTTTTGTAAAAACTGTTCCAATACATTATCATCTAATGATAATAGTTTTGCTTTATACTTTATAATATCTTGATTGTCTGTAGTAATATCATGAATTTTAGTTTTTAAAGTAGTAAAATTAGAAGAAGCTGTATTAAACTCATCTAGTAATTTAATAAAAGTATTGTTATCGGTAGAAGACTTATTCGTAACTAAAACAAAGTAAGTTTTTTTTAAAAAATCAACTTGTTCATTAATGTTGATTCTGCCATCCTCACTATCAGTTATAACTTCACACCAATTGTATAAAGTATGCCATAAATCAATATCAAGTGTCGTTAGATTAACTACATTTCCAGTTGCAGTTTTTCGGACACTATGCTTCACTTGTACAAGTATTTGTATATCATTTTCTAGTTCAGAATGAACATCATCTTTAACTTCCAAACCAACTGACTGCCCACTTTGTAAGCTAAAAAGCTTATACAAAAAATAATAATATTGGTAGTCAAATGCTATAGCAATTGCATCGGCACTTGTTTTATCATATTGTGTAGAATTTGACATATAGTAACCCTCTTCCCACTTAGAACTTATAAAGTATACCTAAAATGAGTTAATTTTAATAAATTTTTCTTACGAATACAGTTTTCCATAAGCATTATTAATCTTCTGAAAAATCTCTTTTGCTTTATCCGTATTCACAAGTGCTAAATCGGGATGATATATTTTTGCTAATTGCCTATAGGCTTTTTTTATCTCTTTTTTTGTAGCTGTTTTTTCAATTCCTAAAACTTCATAAGGATTATTTGAGTCCCCTCTTGAAGTGGTCTTTCTTTCTTCTTTTTTAGTTTCTTGATATTCTCTTTTTTGAATATAGTTTTTCAATCTCTTTTTTTGTTAAATACCGTTCTCTTTGATTATCTGTTTTTAGTTTTTTTATCTTCTTACTTTTAACTGGGTTTCGTTCTTTAAAAAGATTTTCTTCAATAGCTACATTAAAAAGCGTACCTAAAAAGTTTATCGTATCATTTACAGTTGCAGGGTCTAACCCTTGCTTTTTTAACTCTGCTTGATAAGCAAGTATTTTATCAGTAGTAATACTGTAAATATTTTCATTACCAAATTTCTTTTTTTGATTTGGTTGCATACTTTTGACAAGATCTCACATTATCTTTTACATATACTTCTCTTTGTTTAAAATATATATCTGCTATCTCATTTAAAGTGATGATGACTTTTCTTTTTCTCGTAGCTAGTATAGGTGCTTCTTCTCCAAGCCTTAGACTATTCAAAACCTCTATTCTTTTTTGATTACAAAATGCTTCTGTAATCCCCATAGATTTATCTCCTATTTTTAATCTCTTCAATTTGTTATACTCGTCTTTATAAGTAATGGAGTATGATGTGTCTCCATTTACTTTTTTATAATGCTGAACGGATGAACCATATTTTTTAGAATTTATGAAAATCATTGTCTAATCCTTGTATTAATCTCATGTAATTAATTCTATATAATTTAATCTTCATTTTAGTAACCCATTAGTAACTATTTGTTGTTAAATTAGAAAATATTTGATGTGAGTATGATAAGACAGTAAAACTTCAAAAAAGCCCATATGGTAGGCTATAGAGAGGTTTGAAGAGACTTTAAGAATTATGCTAAAAATAGTCTCTAATTTTCCCTTCCTCTCAGCCAGTACATTTACATATCGCTTCAAAGCCAGATACACTGGGCATTTCACGCATTTTCATATTTTTGTTAAATCAAATTGGTAACCTATCAATCACTTTTCGCATCTTAGCATTAAAATCATACTGCTCTATACTATAACAAAGATGCAATTTTAAACGTTCTTCATAGTTTTTTCTATACGCTTCTTTTCCCTCATCACTTAAAAAAGAGTGTTCTATCATCTCCATGACTTTAGGAGTACTAACAAGGATGTGTTCAAATATCTTTTCAAGGCGTTTAGTCTTAATACCTATTTTATCTGCAAAAAGTTCAAAATCTTCCAAGGTATAATATCCCATAGCTTCAAAAGCCTTTGTAGGATTATCTCCTTCATCTTCAAATAAATCTAATCCCATATATCCTTCTTCATTAGGTATATGATAACGTGTATAGAGTAGATCATAGTTAGGCGTTAGACTCCTGTCTTTTCTCCCTTCTGCACGATAGAGTGAAAAGTTCTTTAAGTGTGCATCTGCATTGCCTATGAGATAATTAACTACTATACGCTTATAGAAATCTTCCAACGCAGGCATCGATGCAGGAATATACATCTGTATTGCTTTGGCACAAGCTTCATAAGAGGACTCATATTTATAGTTTCGTCCTTGCCTGTCAGAGGTATATTCAAGTACTGCTGCAAAATCTTCTTGGTCGAGCTTCTGCCCATTTTTAGCATAGTCAAAACGTTTAGTAATATATGCTAGTTCACCCGTACTAAAAGGAATGAGTGCAGAGCCAGCCGTAGGTATGTTAAATATCTGCTTTGAGATCTGCATACTTAAGTGTTCATTCGCACAAATGTCATGGCTGTTATCAACCTGTTCTTCAATAGGAGCAGGCTTGAGGATATAGTGTCCTTCTATATCTGTAGTAATTAACGTGTTATTCTCATCAAAGGTTAAAGAGAGTTTATCCTGTACTCCAGAGATAGAGATACGTTTTGCATACTCTTTGCGTTTTTGATAAAACTCTTGTTTATCAAAAGTAAGTGCTTGGACTTTTTTACCATCAAAAAGCTCTTTGGTACACTTAGGACAATATATCTTAGCTGTCTCTACCATACAACTATGACATCTCATCTGATATCTCCTTTAAAGTGATAGACCCTATAGTATTAAACTCTGTTGTTTTAACGAGTCTCGTAAAATGATCATCCGAATCTATTTTAAGTTCTCTACACTGCATCTCTTTGATGCTACCTTCAGCCAAAAGATTAAAGAAGAAAGGAAAAAGTATATCTGAACTAAAAACTTCTTCTCTCAATGGAAAATGCACAGAGATGCTCAAAGCTTCTTTGTTTTGCAAATAGCCAGATGCATACTGAAAGGAGTATACCCCTGCATCATCTTTCTGAAGCAAACCTATCTCCTCACCATTCCTATATACTTTTGCATTTTGCACCTATCTATCCTTTAATCTCTAGACTACATGCAAGACCTAGCACTTCTATAAGCTTTTCTAGTACATCCAATGTTATGTTACCCTTGCCCTGCTCTAGTTTTGAAAGTGTGGTAGACCCTATCTCTGCCATCTCACATAAATCTACCTGTTCTAGCCCTAGCTCTTTACGTCTTTGCTTTATTTTCAGACCTATCTCTGCTTTTAAGTCCATAGTTTAGACCTTTTTATTTACACTATAGCATAAATAATTATAAAATGTGGTAGATTTTATTTAAAAATTAGGTTTTATTTATAATATAGTGTAAATATTTTTATTTTATAGGGTTGTTAGTTGTTACCAGTCCCTTATGTCTATGTAACATATACCTTACAATGTTTAAATGAGTATTAAGTATCATATAATATACTTATATACATACTCCACATACCATATCACTAGCACTATTAGCTGCTAATTTCCCACTCCTTTCAGCCAGCGGAACTACTTCTTTTCACTCTTCCATTCCACTCATTTAAAAACCCAAAGAATTTTATAGTATACTAAGCCCAATATTATTATGACAAGGTAACTTCATGAAAAAACTCTCGTTATGGCTCTCTATCTTAGTTTTGCTTTCTTTTACAGGGTGTGACTCTCCTGAAGTCGCTGGTAAGAATGTGAAAAAAGAATATTTTACAGGTGGAAAGATACGTACCGAATTTATTATGGATAATGATAGTGGTCAAAATGGTCTTCTAAAAACCTATGGATATGATGGAAAGATTACATCTACTATCGTGATACGTAATGGTGTAAAAAATGGTGTTGAAAAATGGTTTGACCAAAAAGGGCGTCTTGTAAGACGTGTTCCATATAAAAATGGACGCATCCACGGTACGCTAACGGAGCTTTACCCAAATGGTGATACCTTTGCTCTAGTACCATATGTTGAGGGTATACGACAAGGAGTTGCACAATCATTTAACAAAGATGGTAGTGTATATAAAAAAGTGGTCTTTAAAAATGGAAAAATTATCAACTAGCCATTAACCTATGTCTATCATCCCTCACTATATCCACATTATCAAGCCAAAACTGAAACATATCTACCTCAGTTTTGATGATGAGGGCACACTCGTCATCAAGTCTCCCAAAATCTCCCAGTCACATATCGAAAAGCTTTTACTCAAAAAGGCTGCCTGGATTACCAATGCTCGTAAAAAGTTTGATGCCAAAAAAGGAAAGAGTATTGACTTTAAGGGGATAGCTGAACTCTATTTTTTAGGGGAAGCGCATATATTAGACTTAGTACCTTACAACAAAAAACGGACAAAACTAACTTTTGATGGAGAGACTTTTACACTTTACTACAGTACATGGGATAAAAAGATATTTCAAAAACATATCGATGCTTTTTATAAACAAGAAATTACACAATATCTTCCCAAGTTAGTTGCCCAATGGGCAGAAACAATGCAGGTTGATTTTCAAAGTATTCGCTTTCGAAAAACAAAACGGCAATGGGGTTCATGTTCTGCAAAAAATGACTTGAGCTTTAACACTATGCTCATGAAACTTCCACTACCTATTATAGAATATGTGGTAGTCCATGAACTCTCACATATACTACATAAACACCATCAAAAAGCATTTTGGGACTGTGTAAAGTCTTATTTACCCAACTATTCTATGCTCGTAACCCAATTGAAAAACTTTACTACTTAAGGCTTATTATGGACATCTATCTTCTCGCATTTCTACTCATCATACTAATAGGTTCAGTACTTGTATATATTTACTATCTTAAAGAAAAAAAAGACCAACTCGACAGCATACGTAGAGGCTTTTGCCCCCACTGTAAGCAAGACACCATAGAACTTACCGACAAACGTTCAGGAGGCTGTTCTGGACCACAGTTACTCTCTTTTGAGTGTCTCTCTTGTGGGTATACCAATAGTTTTGCTGTAGACAGCTCAGACTCATCTTGTGGGTCAGGTGGGTGTCGTTAAGCTTACTCATGTTATAACGCTATCAAAAAGGCATATTATGACTTTCGGTTCCTCTTCATTAGACTTTTCCATACTCCCTTATACAGAAGGTGTCAACCCTCCCGTTACCAAACCAAACCCTGCATTTTTACAAGAGCTTACAGAACAAGGTATGCGTGACTTGCTTGAAAGATTTTATATGGGGCTATATGAGAGTCCTATCAAAGACATATTTCCAGAGAGTAAAGAAGAGATGTTAATCGCAGCAGGACATTCTGCAGACTTTTTTATACAGATCTGTGGAGGACCGGCATATTTTAATCAAAATAGAGGTGCACCTCAAATGCGTGGGAGACATGCCCCATTTCACATCACTCCCCATGCGAGATTGCATTGGTTAACTACGTATGAAGAGGCGTTGCAACCTATCATAAAAAACAAGCTTAGTTCAGAAGAAAATATACAAAGTTTTTGGAACTATCTCAATGTGTTTTCTCAATGGATGATTAACGCAAGAGATTAAAACCTAAACTTATTTAGGTTTTGTATCTTTGGATACTTTTGCATGCTTTTCTTCAAAAGTGAGAGAAACAGAATTTACACAGTGTCGTGTATTTTTAGCGGTGAGCCCTTCACCTTTAAATACATGCCCCATATGCGCACCACAGTTTGCACAGGTGATTTCTATCCGTCTACCATCAGCATCTAAAGTTTCCTTTATGGCGCCAGGTATAGCATCATCAAAACTTGGCCACCCACAATGAGAATCAAATTTATCATTTGACTTATAGAGTGCTGCTCCACATACTTTACATTTATAGACACCCTCTTTATTTGTATGCACATATTTACCCGAAAAAGCACGTTCTGTACCTTTGTCTATAAGTACACTTTTTTCAAAGCTTGAGAGTGTATTAATCTTACTTTCCCAAGGCTGAAAGCCTTCAGCCCAAAGAAATGTTACCCCGAATATAAATACTGATATCAATATTTTTTTCATTTATTTTACCTTTTATAGATTTCTGACGCAACTATACAAAGATATTGTGTACTACTTATGTACTAGTCTTGATGCACAGCGTATTTCCCAGAACCTAAAAAAACCAAAGCCAAAGCTGTCAAAAGATAAAACATTGGTACTTCCACTGCCCAAGCTCCATGGCCTCCTAATTTCAGAAAAGCTCCCATCTGAGTAAGGTAAATCGCTACAAACATATTGAGCGCAATCACCCCTGCCCATATGCGACTCTTCCATCCTAATATCAAAAAAATAGGTGCAAGTATCTCACCCACATACACACCATATGCCAACATATCCGGTACTCCTTGTGTATGCACTAAGCCCTTTATAAACCCAATACCATGCAAAGCCTTCTCTATCCCATGAAAAAGCATCATGCTGCCAAGCATAACTCGTAAAATAAGTTTTCCAATACTGTCTGACATATATATTCCTTTAGCCGTAAAAAGTATATGATTATAGCGTGTATTTTTAGTAAAGTGTAATCACTAATTTTCCTAAAGTAAGTATTTTCTAAATTTTCCAAAATCAATACATTTATCACATTGATAATATAAATAATTTGTATTATCTATATATAATTAGTAATTTAGGATATAATTTAGTCATGAACATACATCAATTGAGCAAGCAAATACCAGTATCAATATTTACACATAATCAAATAGAAGCTATTTTAAGTCCACATGTAAACAATGTAAATGCAAAAATTTCTTATATGGTTAAAAAAGGTGAACTTCTGCGTCTTAAAAAAGGAGTCTATACTTTGGGAGAGGAATATCGAACAACCCCTATAGATATGATTAGTGTTGCCAATATACTTTATGCACCTTCTTATGTATCCTTTGAGTATGCCCTCTCTTACTATGGACTCATCCCCGAAAGAGTCTATGAAGTCACCTCTGCTACGATGCGAATGAAAAAAGAATTTTCCACACCAGTAGGTAGATTTTCCTATAAAGTAGTTCCGCTTCAAGCTTATGCTTTAGGTGTTGATTGGAGTTATGATAAAACACATGGGGGGAAACTGATTGCCACAGCCGAAAAAGCTCTATGTGATAAAATAAAATCAGATAGAGGCATAGGTAGATTGTCACAAGCTAAACTAGAAATGTATTTAGAGCATGACTTACGTATAGACATGGATCAACTCTTTACCCTAGATGTAAAACTTATAGAAGCTATTGCCACTGCATATACATCATCTAATCTGCATAACTTAGTAAAACTCATAAACAAAAGGAAACAAAGTGCCTAATATGCATCCTGCCATTGCCAAAATGTTAGAAAAGTATGATCTATCAACAGCAGACAAAACCTACGAAGCTTTACGTGAAATACTTCAAGAGATTGTTCTGCTTGGACTATCTCGTGCAGGCTTCTTTGACCATGCTCTTTTTTATGGTGGTACTGCATTACGTATCTTACATGGATTAGATAGATTTTCAGAAGATTTAGACTTTTCACTTATAGCTCCAAATGAAAACTTTGATCTCTCTGTTTATGCAGATGCTGTCATTGAAGCCCTACACTCTTTTGGATTTGAAGTGACTATACAGATGAAAAACACTGAAAGCAATATCAAGTCAGCATTCCTCAAAGGCAATACAAGCCAACACCTGCTCAATATAGAAGCTCCAGACGACATAGTAAAAACCTTTGGACAAGGCAGACTTGTCAAAATCAAGTTTGAAGTAGATACTCAACCACCACTTGACTTTGAGAGTGAAAAAAAGACTCTTCTTGTGCCTTCACCATTTACTATCAACACGATGACACTACCTTCACTCTTTGCAGGAAAGATGCACGCCATTTTATGCCGTAATTGGTCAACACGTCCAAAAGGTCGAGACTGGTATGATTTGGTGTGGTATATCGCCCATGAATATGAGCTAGACCTAGGACATTTAAATGCAAGGCTTCAACAAAATTGTACTTGGTTTCAAAATAAAGGCATTGTCTTAAAAAAAGAGATAGACAAAGAGTATCTTTTAGAGTTATTACAACTACGCATAAAAGATTTAGATATTTCTATGGCTAAACGAGATGTAGAAGTTTTCTTATCAGATAAGAGTGTTTTAGATTTTTGGAGTAAGGAATTTTTTATGGAAATAATTGAACAAATTCAATTCTTACCGTAAAGATTACCGTAAATGTAGTTGGACCTCTTTGGAATGAAAAGTTGATGAAAGCTCGTATTTATGGGGTTTAGTGGATTGTGTTGAATCTTATTGAAATTAAGTATGGCCGGGAGAGGGGGATTCGAACCCCCGGAGGTATAACCCTCACCGGTTTTCAAGACCGGCACATTCGACCACTCTGACATCTCCCGACATTTTGAAGAATAGAATATTATCTAAATGTAGATAAAATCTAGTTTATATGGAGGAGCCAACCAGACTCGAACTGGTGAATAGCAGATTTGCAATCTACGGCCTTACCAACTTGGCGATGGCTCCATGACATATATAGGTTGATAAACCATCAAAAAAACAAACTTGATTTAAATTATATTTTTTTGATGGTTTATCGAATGGTGCCCGAGGCCGGACTTGAACCGGCACGGTCGCAATGACCGGGGGATTTTAAGTCCCCTGTGTCTACCAATTCCACCACTCGGGCAACTTGGCACCATTTATTGTTGTAATGTTAAATTAAAACTTCTGAACCGTTAGGTGAAGCTTTAGTGAGATGAATTAAAAGATTGGCTATGCCAATTTTTAAGAAGACATCTATTATGGAGCGGGCGAACGGGTTCGAACCGTCGACCCCAACCTTGGCAAGGTTATGCTCTACCGCTGAGCTACGCCCGCGCATCCATACCGCATCTAAGCATTAGCTTAAAATTGGAGTGCGATTATAGCCTAAAAAAATTTAAATGTAAATAGTATTTGTGCTATAATCCAAAAAATATTTTAGACTTCTTGCAAAATGCTATATTTTACAGATACTTTTTAGTGTGCATTAGATTTTATGAAGTAGGCTCGAAGTCCTAGCCATAGCTAAGTCAAGAGACTATTTCATGAAAGATGATGTGCAATAAAAAGTATAAGTATGTATAGCATTTTGCAAGAAGTCTATAGATTAAAGGATGAAAATTATGAGAAGTAACGAGATAAAAGAGGGTTTTGACAGAGCCCCTCATAGAAGTTTGTTAAGAGCAACGGGTGTAAAAGATGAAGATTTTGCTAAACCATTTATTGGGGTGGCCAACTCATTTATAGAAATCATTCCAGGGCATTTTTTCTTAAACAAAGTGGCAGAAGTCATCAAAGAAGAAATTCGTGTAAATGGCTGTGTGCCATTTGAGTTTAATACCATTGGTGTGGATGATGGTATCGCTATGGGGCATGATGGTATGCTTTACTCTCTTCCAAGCCGCGAGATCATTGCCAACTCTATCGAGACAGTGATGAATGCGCATAAACTTGATGCGATGATAGCCATCCCTAACTGTGACAAGATTGTCCCAGGGATGATTATGGGTGCGTTACGTGTAGATGTACCTACTGTTTTTGTTTCTGGTGGACCTATGGAGAAGGGTTACACCAAAGATGGTACACCGATTGACTTGGCAACTGCTTTCGAGGCTGTTGGAAAGCACGAAACGGGTGAGATTACAGATGAAGAGCTTCTTGACATCGAATGTAATGCCTGTCCAAGTGGGGGGTCATGTTCTGGTATGTTTACAGCAAACTCTATGAACACACTCATGGAAGCCATGGGAATTGCACTGCCTGGAAATGGAACAATTTTGGCATTGACACCTGAGAGAACAGAGCTTTACAAAAAAGCTGCGCGTCGCATCTGTGAGATAGCAAAAGCTGATGCAGCCCAGCGTGAAAAGTACCGTATGAGAAATATCCTCAATGAAAATGCTGTACGCAATGCATTTGCTGTAGATATGGCTATGGGTGGGTCTTCAAATACTGTACTTCATATGCTTGCTATTGCTAGAGAGGCTGAAGTTGACTTTAACCTCTCTGACATCAATGCCATCTCTAAACGTGTGTCGCACATCGCTAAAATCTCTCCATCACTCTCAACCGTACATATGGAAGACATCAATAAAGCCGGTGGCGTCAATGCAGTCATGCATGAGATGATGAAACGTGGTGATAATATCTTAGCTGACAACTTATCTGTTACAGGGGAAACACTGTATGAAAAAGTAAAAAATGCAGAGATTACTGATACCAACATCATTCATACAGTTGACAACCCTTACTCAGAAGTAGGTGGACTTGCCATTCTTTATGGTAACCTCGCTGAGCAAGGTGCTGTGATTAAAACTGCAGGGATTACAGGGGACAGAGTTTTTACTGGAACGGCTGTATGTTTTAACTCCCAAGATGAAGCGATAGAAGGTATCTTGGCAGGCAAAGTCAAAGCTGGCAATGTTGTGGTTATCCGTTATGAGGGTCCTCGTGGAGGTCCCGGTATGCAAGAGATGTTAAGCCCTACTTCTCTCATTATGGGTATGGGACTTGGTGATAAAGTGGCGCTCATTACTGATGGTAGATTCTCAGGTGCTACTAGAGGGGCGAGTATCGGTCACGTGAGCCCAGAAGCTGCAGAAGGTGGTCTCATAGGACTACTTGAAGATGGTGATGAGATTCACATCGATGTAGATCAATACATCTTACAAGCAAACTTAAGTGAGGAAGAGATAGCTAAAAGACGTGCAGACTTTACACCTCTTGTGAAGCCGTTGAAAAGTAAATGGTTAAGACAGTATAGAGCATTGGTCACAAATGCCAGTTTTGGTGCTGTATTGGAAGCTGAGTAAGAAAGGGAAAGGAGCGACATACGCTCCTTTTTTAGGTACACCTTTTAAGAAGGTCGTCTTGCACCTTTATAACGCTTTGCATAAAAGTTTTTCAGGCTTGTAATCACGACTTTTTTCTTAGCAGAACTTGCATGAATAAACTTTCCATTCCCCAGATATATTCCTACATGATTTACATAACCTCTGCGTCTTTTAGAAGTATCAAAAAAGATTAAGTCACCTTTTTGAAGGTTCTTTCTAGAGATATATTTCCCATATTTTGACTGTGCGATAGCTCTTCTTGGAAGTTTAATACCATTTTTCTTATAGACATATGTTGTAAACCCAGAACAGTCAAACGTATTTTTGGCACCACTTGCACCCCATACATATCTACGTCCTAACTTTGTTTTTGCCAAAGAGGTAATACGACTACTTTTTACCTTGGTTTTTTTACTACTAAAGAAAATATCACCTAAAGAAAAACTGCTTGATTTTTTCTTTTTTACTTTGACCTGTTTTTTTAGTTTCACTGTTTCCAATTTAGAAAGTGATGCAACAAGTTTTTTATTTGATTTTTTGGATGCTTTTTTTGTAACTCTTACTTTTTTAGGTCTTGTCTTTTTTGCAGATGCTACTTTGAGTGTTCGCCCAAGCTTAAGTGTTTCACCTTTTTTCATATGATTGTCTTTTTGTATTTTTGCAATCGTTGTATGATGTTTATGTGCTATAGAAGAGAGGGTATCCCCTTTTTTAATACGATATTTAGCTAGTTTTTTAGTTGATTTTTTGGAAGTTTTTTTAGCAACTTTTTTAGTATTCTTCTTTTTATTTGGGGAGTACGTATTTTTAGGTACTTTTAAAACACGTCCCAATTTTAATTTCTCACCTTTTTTTAAACCATTTGCTTTTCTCACTTCTTCTATCGTTGTATGATTTGCATGGGCAATAGTGTAGAGTGTTTCACCATTTTTTATTTTATGTTTTACTATTTTGGGAGATGCTTTTTTAGTAACTTTTGCAATTTTTGTACTGCTCTTCTTTTTGTTTGGGAAATACGTATCTTTAGGTACCGTTAAAACACGTCCCAATTTTAATTTCTCACCTTTTTTTAAACCATTAGCTTTTCTCACTTCTTCTATCGTCGTGTGATTTGCATGGGCGATAGTATAAAGCGTTTCACCGTTCTTAATCGCATGTTTTGTTGTTTTTACTGCAGCAGAAGATGCCACTGTTGTAAGGAGTAAGCTAACCAATAACACATAAGTTTTTTTCATAAATACCTCTAAATCAATATTTAGCCTAAGCCCCATAAAATAGAACCATACTAAAAAATATTGTAACATTGTATCAATATACTATTAATCAAAAATAAATACCCCAATAACGAAATAGAAAAATAACCAAACAAGAGGAAGTAGCGTATAATACAGTAAAAGAAGAACGAAAGAGTCACTTTTTGTTATCACCCATCAGGTGACACTTTCGTCCAAGGATAA
>Ga0256829_1000627_pt1 | contig 34192 bp, 31 predicted proteins | sample 131447metaG_FD_185979 | JGI IMG/M metagenome (GOLD analysis project Ga0256829, IMG submission 185979) | Hydrothermal vent microbial communities from Lau Basin, Pacific Ocean - 131-447 | ecosystem: Environmental > Aquatic > Marine > Hydrothermal vents | place: Pacific Ocean: Lau Basin | collected... | reverse complement strand
ACGCTTCCATAAGCGAAGCAGTTTTTTGATAAATCATTTCTAGGTAAATGGCTTTATCTGTGTTAAATCTTTTTGAGAGTGAAACATCTTTGAGTTCACCAAGGCTTAGTTGCACGACAGCATCGGAAACCATCTTAGCCACATCTGGGCTAATGTTGTTTAACTCTAAAAAACCTTTTGAGTAGAGGATATCCCCTAACATAATGGCAGTTTTATTGCCGTAGAGTGCATTAAGAGAAGGACGTGAACGTCTTGTGTACGCATCATCTATGACATCATCGTGCAAAAGACTTGCTGCATGTATCATCTCGACAATAGCTGCCGTTTTAACCACAGCTAAAGAGTGACCTGCTATTTTCAAAATGAGTTTTGCACGTAGTCTTTTACCATGAGGAAGACGGGCATACAGTGATGCCACTTCTTTGTCATTCAAATCTGCTATAAACTGTTCTATTTTTCTCTCTACTGCACTTAGCACGGTTGATTTGCCTTATTCACACTGGGTTACTATGCGACCCACAAGGTCTATAAATACTGACCCTGTTCTACCATCGATATCTTCATCAATCACAGTTGAGTCTATCTCACGTTTAATGTCAGTTTCATTGACACCTCTCTCTTCAAGCATACGCTCAACCACTGCGAGTCTTCTAAAGACTGCTTCTATCTCTTTTTCAACCACATTTTGGTTGGCTGTTTTTGCTATCTCAAAGTAAGAAGACTGAGGGGTTCTTCCCCAAAAGTCATCTTTGTAATCTCCGTAGTCATCGTCATCATCTGTATAATTGCTCATTGTCTATCCTAAAATTTATAAAAGTCAATTATTATAGCTAAATCTCTTTAGGCTTTCTCTTTTACCCTATAGATAACCGCATACATCAACGGTACATAGTAGAGATTTAACACAGTTGCCCAAGCCACTCCAAATCCTAGCGTAATCGCCATAGGTTGCAAGATAAGTGCTTGCCCAGAAGCAAAAAACATCAAAGACGAAAGTCCCAATACCGTAGTCACGGACGTCAATAAAATAGGACGTAAACGCATCCCAGCTTTTTCTACCAATTCATCATAATCTTTACTACCTTTGATAAAATCAAGCATAATGAGTCCATCATTGACCACCACACCTGCTAGCCCTATAACCCCCATAAGTCCAGGCATGGTCATGTGCAGACCCATGATATATGTTCCTACCAATGCACCAACTAAAGAAAGTGGTATCGTTGTTAAAATAATCAGAGGTAACACCAAAGAGTTAAACATCCACACCAAAGTAATAAAGATGAGAAAAAGTGCAATAACAAGTGCCTGTGTCATCTCTTTTTTCAACTTGGCATTCTCTTTTTCCTCTCCCTTTATGATAATCTTAATTCCCTCTTTTTTAAGCGTTTCGAGCAAAGGTTTTATCTGCTCCATGACCTCAACGGGGGTAATGACTTTTTTCTCAACACGGGCAAACAAAGAGCGTACTTTTTCACCATCTTCTTTAAAGATTTTGACAAAACTTTTTTTATAGCTAAAGTCACATATATCAGAAAGTCTCACACGCTGTTGTCCATCGGGAGTGGAAAGTTGAAAGTCGGCTATGGCTTTACTATTTTGTTTATAGACATCTTCTATCTTGACACGTACCAAACCTTTTTCGTTAAACATTTTGGCATACTCAGCTTTTAAAAATGCTCCACGAAGCACCGAGGTGATGTAACCTTCACTAAAGCCTAAAGACTGCCCATATTCATTGACACGCAGTTTTAGTTCACGCTCTCCATCGTTGGCATTGTCTGCGACATCTTCTACACCTTTTATGGCAGAGAGGTTTGCTTCTACACGTTGCATAGCATCTAACATTTTTTCTCTATCTGGATGTTCAAAACCCAACTCGATATCGTTAGAAACTATACCTGCTTGCTGTACATAAATGTTAAACTCTTCAAAAAGTTTTTTACCATTTACTTTTTTGTTTTTAAACTTTGTACCTATCTTTTCCTGTATCTCTTTGGCGATGTCCTGAGATAATCTTTCTCGTATCATATCGCTGTCATCATACTCTAAAGAGAAGAAAGGATTAACATAGCTGTCAAAAAAGTTTTCAGGTGCTTTTTCATGTAGGTTGATAAAGATTTGAAAAAGATTTTCCCCTATCTCAAAACTTTGGTCTTTGTTGAACTTAAAACCTATCACGGAAGTGACTGAATCCATCTCTTTTTCTTTAAGAAGTGCCAAGAGTGCTTCTTCTACTTCTGTGACATAGGCTTCTGTTTGAGAGAGGTCATTGTTAATGTCTATTTTACCATTCATATAAATTTGCTGGGCATCAAACTCTGGGAAAAGTTGAAACTTTGTCAGTTTCCCCATCCCCATGGTCGCTAAAATGATACCGCCCAATACAAGTGCCAAAGAGCGTTTTTTATGTAGGAGTAACTTCTGTAAAAAACCATCATACCACCCTATCCACTTTGGCCAAAAGCCTTCATCATGTGTTTCAGCCTTAAACGTACCTATACTGAAAAATTCTTTAGCATGTAGCGGTAAAAAATAAAAGGCTTCAAACAAAGATGAGAGTAAAAGTACCGATATCATCACAGGCAACACCTGCATGAACATCCCCATCTTTCCTGACATCATCAGCAAAGGCAAAAAGGCAAAAACCGTGGTAAGTGTGGCAGTCAAGACAGCAGGGAACATCTCACTTGCACCATCTATCGCTGCATCTCTTGGGGTTTTGCCCATCTCCATATGCCTGTAAATGTTTTCTGCCACAACGATGGCTTCATCGACCAACATCCCTAAAGCGATGAGTGCACCCAAGAGTGTCAGCATGTTGAGACTGTAACCTATCATGTCTGCAGCAATCAGTGTTATCATAAAGCTGGCAGGTATCCCTATGGCGACGACAAGTGCGATACGTGCATTGACCGATAAAAAAAGTGCTAAAAATACAAGTATCAAGCCAAAGAGTATGTTAGAAGAGACAAGATTTAAACGGTTTTTTATCCAGATAGAAGTATCGGTGTACGCGCGAAAATTTACTTTTGCATACTTTTTGTTAAAAGTAACCAGCATCTTCTTGACTTCTTTACTTAAAGCAATAGCATTACCCTCTTTACTTTTGTTAATGTTTAGAGAGATGTTTTGCTTGCCATTGTAGTGTGAGATCTGAGAAGGCTCACCCAAGCCATAATGCACGTTTGCGATATCTTGTAAGCGAAATCTTTTTCCGCCTACGCTCATGATGGTTTCGCCTAAGGCTTTTGCATCTTTCTCACCATTGATAGTAGAGATGTACAGGTGGTCACCTTGTCCATCAAGCGTACCCGCAGGGAAGATACTTGAAAGGTTTGAAATGGCTTTATAAACTGCTGTTTTGTCCAAGTCATACGCATCAAGCTTTCTTTGGTCTAGGGTTATCAACACTTCTTCATCGGTATCACCACGCAAATCAATGCTACTTAACCCATGAATAAGAGCTAGTTTACTTTTTAAATCATCTGCCACATCTATGAGTTTTTTCTTACTCACATCACCAGAGACAGCTACCAAAAGTAAAGGATAGTCATGCACAACGATACGTGCTATAGGCTCATCCATATCCGCAGGTAAATCTCGCTTTGTTTTAGCAATGATGTCTTTCACATCTGAGAGTACAATTTGGGAGTCCTCACCTGTTTTGATGTCTGCTTTGATGAGAAAACTACCATTTTGGATGGTCGTAAAAAGCGTGTCTATAGAAGAAAGACTTTTTACCTCATCTTCGATGGTAGCAACGACCATTTTGTCCAGTACATCTGCACTTGCTCCTGCATACCCACCTTGTATAGAAACCACATCCAACGTTGATGCAGGAAAAATCTCTTTTGCGATATTTTGGTAGGCAAAGACAGAAAGTAAAAGCATAAAAACCATAAAGATATGGTTGATAATAGGCTTATCTATCGCAAAACGTATAAAACCTTTTATCATATGCTATCATCCTCTTGTATGGTAAAAATCGTATCGGTTACACGGTTTTTAAATTTAAGTGCCTCAACGCTCTGTTGCAACATCATTTGTTCAGCACCTAAAACAGAAACTTCTTGGTTCATCTTATTGACCACTTTTGATTCATGGTAAATTTGGTTAGAAAGATATATTTTTATAGTCGTAAGTATCAAAATAATTGCCATAGACATCACAATCACGGAGAACATACCAAAGGTGATACCATTAGGAGATTTTTTCTTTTTTATGTTCTGCTTTTTTGCTGTATTAGGCATCGGTTTTAAACCTGAAAGATCTAAGTTTTGCAGAACGGCTACGAGAGTTTACTTTAAGTTCTGCTTTTGTTGCAGTCACTGGCTTAGAGGAGAGTGCTTTGCCTATGGCATGGTTTTTGCCACAGGTACAACGCATAGCCTGAGAGTCACAGATGCACGCTGTTGCCCACTTTTTAAAACGGTTTTTTACCAACCTGTCTTCAAGTGAATGAAAAGAGATGAGAGAAACCACTTCTCCCTTGTTATGCTTTTGTTCTAAAGCATCTAGTAGACCTTCTATTTCTCCTAGTTCATTGTTCACTTCTATACGAATGGCTTGAAACATAAGTGTGGCAGGGTGTATTTTCCCTCCAGCGGGGATGACTGTTTTGGCAATTTCGCTGAGTGCCTTGGCACTTTCTATAGGGGCTTTGGCTCTAGCTTCCATGACTGCACCTGCTAATTTTCGGTACGAGCGTACTTCTCCATAGGCATCAAAGATGTACTCTAATTTTTCTTGCGTGTAGGTATTGACTACCTCGTATGCCGTTAGAGGTGCTGTTGCGTCCATACGCATATCTAATGTTTCTGAGTTAAAAGCAAAGCCTCTTTCCATCTTGTCAAGCTGTAAAGAAGAAACTCCAAAGTCTGCCAATACTGCCATTACAGGTGTTTCTTTTAATGCAGGAAAAACACTTGCAAATGTGCCTTTATACAAAGTACTTCTCTGTGCAAAGGGTTCTAAACGTTTTTTGGAAAATGCCAAAGCTTCATCATCTCTGTCTATGCCTATGTGCTGAAAGTTTTCATATTTTGCCAACATTTCAGAACTATGCCCTGCATAGCCCAGCGTACAGTCAACAAAGTAACCCTCACCCACATCTTGAAAGCTTGCTAGAACTTCATCTAAAAGTACAGGGATGTGAGGTGTTTGCATGAAAATCCTTAGATTCAAAGAAAGCTCTCTTTAGGTAGTCGAGATTCCCTTAAGTATTCATGTTATAATAGCGAAAATAGATAAAAGGCATATCTACTATGGATAAACATCTCATCGATGACATTAAACATGTCTCTCTTTCACTCTTTAACAAAAACTTTTTTGGTGTCTACCATGGTTCCATTTCCGCCAGACTTTCTAGCCATAGTTTTATTATCAACTTAAAAGACACTATTTTAGATGAAGTCTGCGAAGATTCACTTGTCAAGCTTGACTGTCAAAAACGAGACTACCGTTGGTCTATGGCAAATGACGATGTACACATCCATGAACATATTTATGAGACTATCCCCAATGCCAAGTACATCTCTTACACCATGCCTCCCTATGCAACAGCATACTCACTCAAACATGGAAAAGTCTCTCCCCAAGACTTCTTTGGTAAAAAAATCTTAGGTGAAATCATCATCTATGACCCCAAAAATATAGAAGATTGGTTAGAGCGTGCCCAATACGAGATACCCCAATTTTTCCAAAAACACGACACACACCTTTTACTCATAAAAGGCTTTGGACTCATCTCTTACGACAGAGACATCACAGAGATGGCAAAAAAGATTTCCATTTTGGAAAATTCTTGTAGACTGTTGGCTTTATCGGCAAATTTGTAAACTATAATGCTCCTCCATAATTGTGCTTTATTAACCTGTTGAGCATAGTTAAGAAAAGAAGGTTTAACAGAACTTTCACATGAAATACACACAGAAGCGTCTAAAATCTCAAACACACGTTTTCGAGTACTATACAAAAGAGAAGGATGACTATGAAATTATTATTAGGTTTATTGACAACAGTGAGCATCTATGCACAAAGTTTTTACGTACTTACAGGCGTAGACAACTACGACCCCATCGTGGCAAATATGTCACCAAAGACAGCCAAATACAGTGCAGATGCACATAGCGTTCAAACCAGCTACCTTTTAGAAAATATTTCATGATAAAGAATGGACTTTCCTCATTGATTCTCCCTGCAACTCAATCCTATGTGAAGAGTAAACAATTCTGTCCAGTATTGCATCTGCAATAGTATGATTTTAAATGTTTACCTTTAAGAGCCACTTGCAAATTCACACAGAAGTGTCTATTTGAAGTATTTAAGTAGTCCAAAAGTTGAAATCTAATTTCAGATAAGGGTTTTGATTGTTTAAACCGTAATTTCCTTAATATCCGCTATCCCCTTAAACGTCTTATACACAGACCCAATAGTATTTAAACGGTTATTTTTCAAAGCAACATCCTCAGCATTTACCATCACATCATCAAAATACCCATCTAGCTCACGTTTAAGACCGAACATTGCTTCTAGCTCTTCTTTGTAGCTGTGGTATGTCGCATTGATGACTTTTTCGTAAGCGTTATAGAGGGTTACTTCTGCATCTTCTTTAAAGAGTGTGGTGTCTATGCTTAAGTTTGCATCCAAATCTACATCTTTAGAGATGTTTGCTACACGTTTAAAGGTAGAAAACTGCTCTTTAAAAGTATCGGATGAAACGATGTCATTTAACGCTGCTACTTTTTTAGCTATCTCATTGATATCTCTTTCTCCAGATGCGAGTACAGAAGCTATCACAGATGGATTGGCATCGAGTGATTTGTTGATACGCTCTATGATGAAGTCTGTAAGTAAAGTAGTATCGAAATCATCATAAGCATCTTTAAGAAGTGTCACTACATCATCAATGTTAAATGCCAAGTCATACTCAGTCACGATGCGGACTATGCCGTTAACTGCACGACGTAAAGCAAACGGGTCTTTAGAACCTGTTGGTAGCATACCTACCGAGAAGAGTCCTAGTAGTGTATCAAGCTTCGCAGACATCGCCACGATAGATGAGAAGATGGACATTGGCAACTCTGCGCCCTCACCTACAGGCATATATTGCTCTTTAATGGCAGTGTAAACGAGTTCATCTTCTCCCAGTGCTTTAGCGTAGTAGTAGCCCATAAGCCCTTGAAGTTCGGTAAACTCATAAACCATCTCAGACATAAGGTCTGCTTTGGCAAGGTTGACTGCTCTGTCCATGAGTTTTTCTAGTTCTGCATTGTTTTTTCCGCTTTGTGCTTCTACCTTTTCCATATAGAGACCTAGTAGACGTGTAGCAATGTTTTTCTCTCTTACTATCTTGTCTGCCAATGTTCCAAGACCATCGATAAACTGTACTTTTTCAAGTCCATCAGTGCTGAGTCCATTTTTCAAGTCATTTTTGTAGAAGAAGAGTCCATCGGCAAGACGAGGTTTGAGTACACGCTCGTTCCCTGCTACTACTTTAGAGTAGTCGTTTGTATAGGCATTGGAAACTACTACAAACTTGTTGGCAATTTTCCCATTTTCAAATACAGGAAAATAACGCTGATGCTCTTTCATAGAAGTGATAATCACTTCAGGTGGGAGCTCTAAGAAAAGCTCATCAAATGTACCCACCAAAGCTTTAGGGTTTTCAGTAATCGCAACAACTTCAGCAAGTAACGCATTGTCACGTTCTATAACGATGTTATGCTCAGCCTCTAGTGCATCAAACTCTGCCAAGATAACTGCTTCACGCTCACTAGGCTGCAACATCACTGCACCCTCTTTAAGAATGTCCGCATAAGCATCAATATTTGGTACTTCTACTGCATCATAACTTACCATACGGTGTACATAGGTTTTTGTATCTGACTTTACACCATAAAGTTCTACAGGTACAGCGCTTTCACCCATACGTACTTGAAGCCATCTGATAGGACGAATAAACTCATCGCTTCTGTCTCCCCATCGCATCATCTTTCCAAATGCCATAGAGGCTATCCACTTCTCTAGCATCTCTTGCAAGAGTGAAGCAGTCTGGGCACCTTTTTCCTCTTTTTTGAAGTAGAGTACCTCTTTGCCATTTTTCTCACCACGTCCTAGTTCTTCAAAGCTCACACCACATTTACGGGCAAAACCAAGAGCCGCATTAGTTGGCTCACCATCTTTTACTGCCGCAACCATAGGAGGACCGAAAAACTCTACTGTTGCATCTGCTTGACTTACAGGCATAGCAGCATGTTTGAGTACCAATCTTCTAGGTGTATAGATGAAGTCAAAGTCATTGGCTAGATTATATTCAGCAAGTATTTTTGTCCATGATTTTTCAATGTTAGCTACGATTTTAAGTAATGGTATCGCGGGTAGTTCTTCTACACCGATTTCGAGGAGTAAAGGTTGTGTCATTTAGATAATCCTGATAGTACCCGCTGTCGCAGATACAAAAAATTTAATATGATTTTATCTAAAAGTTAGTAAATAGAGGGTTATTTGTCTTTTTCTTCTTCATCAAGCATATCCATACGTCTACCCTCGTCATCAAACTTATTTTTATAATAGTTTCTTACGATGCCAAAAGTTATATAGGCAAAAAGAATGATAGCAATAATATAAAGTATATCTCCAAAGGACATTAGTTCTCCTCCAAAGTATTGGCTATAGTGATTTTTTCAAAACCATCATAGTTTTGGCGCAAGGCATCGTAGATAACCACACCCACACTCACCCCAAGGTTTAGACTTCTACCCTTGCCACCCATAGGTATGGTGATGCACTGCTCAGGATGTGCCAAAAGCACTTTTTCATCTATGCCTCTTGTCTCTGCACCAAAGAGAATGTGATCACCTTTTTTAAAAGGTGCGTTAAAGTAGAGGTTATCAGTTTTAGTTGTACCCATATAAGAGTTTTGAGTAATAGGATGTGCCGCTAAATACTCTGCAAAACTCTCCCATACGACCAAGTCTAAGTGCTTCCAGTAGTCAAGACCTGCACGTTTGACAGCTTTATCGTCTATGTCAAAGCCTAGAGGTTTTATGAGGTGTAGTGTTGCACCTAGATTGACACAGAGTCTGCCTATGGTACCTGTATTTTGGGGGATTTGGGGTTCTACTAGTACGATATTAAACATCTTATTATTCCTTTGCCTTGATTGACATTGTTTACTTTCCAAAAAAATTCGAATTGTGGCGTTGTTCTCTTTTCATTTTTTTAGAAAAAACGAAACAAAAAAGCGTCTCTCCTCTCGAATCGCTTCGCTTTCAAGGTCGTTCGGAGAGACAGGACACGCAAGCGTGATTTAATGAAGGCACGCTTCGCGTGGTGTTAAAATATCACTGTCTTATTCCCATTGACAAATACTCTATCATTCAATACTAGTGCCAATGCACGGGACAATACTATTTTCTCTCCGTCACGTCCTGCACGTTGCATGTCTTGCCAACTTTGTCTATGTGTTACAGGAATGACATCTTGCGCGATAATCGGCCCTTCGTCAAGATCGTCTGTAACATAATGTGCCGTAGCTCCGATAATCTTCACACCTCGCTCATATGCTTGTTTATAAGGGTTTGCCCCTATAAATGCGGGGAGGAAAGAGTGGTGAATGTTTATAATTTTCTGTGTATATGCCTTAACAAAAGTAGAAGTCAAAATACGCATATATTTAGCAAGAACAATGTAGTCAAATGCATATTTGTCTATCTCAGCCATGACTTTTTCTTCATGTGCTCCTCTGCTAAGTCCCTCAGCAGGAACATAAATAAAAGGAATATCGAAACGCTCTACAAGTGATTTGAGTGTCTCATGGTTACCTATAACACACTGTATCTGGGCACCCAGTTCACCATCTGCATGGCGTACCAAAATATCACCAAGTGCATGAGATTCTTTGGTTACCATGAGGATGATTTTTTTGTCTTTTGGTTCTATGACTCTTATGTGTGCATCTGCAGGCACAACAGTTCGTAGTTCATCTTCAAGCTCTTGTATATCAAAAAGCCCTGTGACAATCGTACGCATGAAAAAACGACCATGTTCTTTGTCTACAAATTCACGGTTATTGTCTATGTTTAATCCTCTGTCATAAAAGACTTTAGAAATTTTATAAACCAACCCTTTTGCATCTTCACAGTCTATGAGTACTCTTGCACGTTTTTCCATAAAAAACCTATATGTTTATCAAATATTTTTACTAGATTAAAAAAACAACTAGTTGTTTGAGCCCTCTGCTGAAGAGGACACAGCGTCAGCGTAGCAAAGATGAGCTTTGCTCATTTTGCGTCCTATCTACTGGCATAGTCTGCGACAATATCACCCATCTCAGAACATGTCATAATCTCTTTGGTATCATAATCACCAAGGTCACCTGTACGGTAGCCTTCTGAGAGTGCTTTTTTGATGGCATTATCTATCTTGTCCGCTGCGGTCGCTTCACCTAAAGCATAACGTAACAACATAGAAGCAGACGATATAGTCGCTAACGGGTTAGCAATCCCTTGTCCTGCAATGTCAGGCGCTGAACCATGGATAGGTTCAAACAATCCTACACCTTTACCTGTACTTGCACTTGGAAGAAGCCCGATAGAACCAGAAAGCATTGATGCAGCATCAGACAAGATATCTCCAAAGATGTTGCCTGTCAAGATGACATCAAACTGCTTAGGGTCACGGATAAGTTGCATAGCAGCATTGTCTACATACATATGTGTAAGTTCTACCTCTGGATAGTCTTTGGCTACCTCTTCAACGATCTCTCTCCAAAACTGGCTCACTTCAAGTACATTGGCTTTGTCAACAGAACAGATGCGCTTGTCACGTTGCATAGCAATATCAAATGCCACTACAGCGATACGTACTACTTCTTCACGTGTATAGACCATTGTATTGTACGATTTGTTGGCATCATACTCACGTGGTTGACCAAAGTAGATACCACCTGTAAGCTCCCGTACAACCATAATGTCCACACCTTGGATGACTGCTGGTTTAAGACTTGAAGCATTGACTAACTCATCATAGACCATCGCTGGTCTAAGGTTGGCAAATGTTCCCATCTCTTTACGAAGACCTAAAAGTCCTGACTCTGGACGTAGATGTCTCTCCAAGTTATCCCATTTTGGACCACCAATGGCACCAAAAAGTACAGCGTCACATTTCTTCACGCCCTGTATAGTCTCATCTGGAAGTGGTACACCTGTTTCGTCAATAGCTGAACCACCGAGTAACATCTCTTCATACTTCAGGTTAAATCCTTGTGTTACAGAAACTGCATCGAGTACTTTTATCGCTTCATCAATGATCTCAGGACCAATCCCATCACCTTTAATAACGCCTATTTTATAACTTTTCATACTTTTAGCCTTTTCTATTTTTCTTTGTTTGCTATCTCTTGTTTTGCAAACTCGATAAGTCCACCTGCATCTACCAACTCTTGCATAAACTCTGGGATAGGTGTAAATTTGTAGGTTTTTGCCTGAGAAACATTAATGATTTCTCCTGCATCCATATCTACCCTTACAGTATCGCCTTCTTCTATCTCTGCTGATTCTGGGAGTTCAAAGATAGGAAGTCCCATATTAAATGCATTTCTGTAAAAAATACGTGCAAACGTAGGTGCGATAATAGCGCTCACCCCTGCTTCTTTAAGCGCGATAGGTGCATGTTCACGACTTGAACCACATCCAAAGTTCTCACCTGCAACGATAATGTCACCTGGGCTCATTTTTGAAACAAATGCAGGATCTGCATCTTCCATTACATATTTTGCTAATTCTGACGCATCAGAAGTATTGAGATATCTTGCTGCGATGATGAGATCTGTATCGATATTATCACCAAATTTCCAAACTTTACCTTGCAAATCATTGTCCTTCAACGGGGAGTAAATCCCTTTAAAATTTTGGCGATTATAGCTAAAAATTTAAAATTAATCAAATTTAGGGCTAAAAATGAATGAAATTTCGGTATAATCCTTTTTAATATTTTCTGAGGTCTTCCACCTCAAACTTTCAAGGATTATAATGGCAGCAAAAGATAGTATGAAGAACATAGAAGCACTCTTTACATCTAAGAAAAAAGGCGATGTGGTTACACTCGAAAACATCGCTAAAGAATTCACCAAACAACCCACAGCTGCACAAGCAAAGAAAATCAATAAATTTGCCACTGACTCCAAAACACAAATCATTTCAGCATCAGAGTATGCAAAATTTTTAACAGAAAAAGAAAAGAAAAAACGTGCTGATGCAAGAAAAAGACTTGCAGAAAGCGGAGAAGATACATTTGATCTTAATAAAGAGAAAGAAATTCTTGAATGGAGCCGTTCTGACTCTCCTGTACGTATGTATCTGCGTGAAATGGGTAAAATTCCACTTTTAACGAAAGAAGAAGAGGTTGACCTCTCTCAAACTATTGAAGAGGGTGAAGATGTCATCATCGATGCTATCTGTTCTGTACCTTACCTCATCGGATATATTATCAACTATAAAGAGCCTTTACTTAACCGTGAAAGACGTGTTAAAGAACTCTTTAAATCTTTTGAAGATGAAAAAGCTTCTGCAGATGATGACACTCCAGAAGAAACAGCCGAAGAGAAAGAAGCGTCAAAAGGTCCAAAAAACAATAAAAGAGTAAAACAAGTTGTAGACAGTTTTAAAGCACTTGAAAAAGCTAAAAAAGACTGGATGAAAGCACGTGAAGATTTAGATACATTTTTAGAAACAGAAACTGACCCTGTAGCTATCTTACATGAGCGTCTTAAAATTGCATTTAAAAAAGAGTTACTTAAAAAGTCTCTTTTAAATCTTGGACCAACATCTAAACTCATCAATGAACTTGTAAAAGCGATGGAGACAGCACTTACTTCTGATGACAGTTTTGATAAAGAGCTAAAAAGACTTGAGTATAAACTTCCACTTTTTAACGATACACTCAAAGAAAACCACCAAAAGTTACTTAATAACATCATCAATATGGACAAAGATGACATCATCGATTCTGTCCCAGAGACAACTATGGTTTCTACCTATGTTGAGATTAAGAAACTTTTTGAAACAAGAGAAGCATCTAAAGGTAGTTTTGACCTCAGCGAAGAGAAACTCCAAGATATTCTAGGTCAAATCCGTCAAGGTAAAGCCAAGTCAGAAGTAGCAAAAACACGTATGGCAAAGTCTAACCTTAGATTGGTTGTGTCTATTGCCAAGCGTTACACAAACCGTGGTCTTCCATTCCTTGACCTTATCCAAGAGGGTAACATCGGGCTTATGAAAGCGGTTGATAAATTTGAGTATGAAAAAGGGTACAAGTTCTCTACCTACGCAACATGGTGGATTCGTCAAGCGATTTCTCGTGCCATTGCAGACCAGGCAAGAACGATTCGTATCCCTATTCACATGATTGAGACGATTAACCGTATCAACAAAATCATCAGAAAACACCTTCAAGAGACAGGAAAAGAGCCAGATCTCGATACTATCGCAGAAGAAGTAGGTCTTTCAGTTGATAAAGTGAAGAACGTTATCAAAATTACCAAAGAGCCAGTATCACTTGAAACTCCTGTAGGTGACGAAGATGATGGTAGATTTGGTGACTTCATCGAAGACAAAACAACACTTAGCCCAACTGATGTTGTACTTAAAGATGACCTAAACAACCAGATAGACGAAGTCCTTGACCAACTCAACGAAAGAGAAAAAGCGGTTATTCGTATGCGTTTTGGTCTTCTTGAAGACGAAAGTGACAGAACACTAGAAGAGATTGGTAAAGAGCTTTCAGTCACACGTGAAAGAGTAAGACAGATAGAATCATCTGCCATTAAAAAACTTAAACACCCTAAGGTTGGGCGTAAACTTAAGAACTATATAGAAGAGTGATTTCTAGTCTAATTTGACAGGGGGTGTGAGATTTTTATTTCATGCATATTTGTATTGGTGCGATGGCAATCGCCCCCTACAGCTTTTATAAAGATACAAATTTGAATACATCATAAAATTTATGTAGGGGGCGATTGCCATCGCACCGCATCAACATACCGAATCAACACGATGCCCAACGGAAACTGGGCTATGCCATCACACAAAATCAAAACGCAAACATATATTCCCAATCTTTGCTATCATCAACCAACCCATGATTCATCGGATTATTTTGTATGTATTCCAAACAACGTAGATAATCTTTTTCATCTCTTATAGTATGTTCATAATAGCGTTTTTGCCACACAGGATTCATTCCTTTTTTATGTCGTGCTGTTGATTGTTCTTCGTTGTGTATTATTTTGATAGAAAAATTATATTTGATTGCCCTCACAATTTTAGGGTAATCCTTGGCTTTCTTGGGTGTAATTATCATATGTAAATGGTCAGGTAGCACGACTATGGCATCTATACTGTAGTGGTAATACCGTTTGCTCTCATGAAAACTCTCTCGTAAGGCTTCTATATTATCTACAAGTATAGGATTACGTTTATGCGTAACCATGGTAATGTAGTAGCTGTAGCCATCAAGAAATATGCGTTTATAATTTGCCATAGGTGTATTATGGCAGGTTTATTTAGATGGGGTTAAAAATATGGCAAATTGTCATGTTTTTAGGTTTTGGGTATGTTGAGGATGTGATATTTTGTTTTATGCATATTTGTATTGGTGCGATTGAGGATGTGATATTTTTGTTTCATGTACATTTTTATTGGTGCGATGGCAATCGCCCCCTACGGGTGTTTATGCAGATACAATTTTATACATCATCAAATGGTGTAGGGGGCGATTGCCATCGCACCGAATCAACATACCAAATCAACGTGATGCCCAACGGAAATGCCCTTGGGGTATGCCATCGCACCAAATCAACGTTATTGCCATATGTGTAGACCAATACATTCTCTTTACATCAAACCCAATTTATGCTATAGTAATGTATAAATATGATGTATGGGAACAAAAGATGCACAGAACACAAATATATTTTGAAGAGTCACTTTTTGAAGAGCTTAAGTCTCAAGCCAATACCTTAGGTATTTCTCTCTCAGCTTATATACGTGACACACTCAAAAAAGACCTACAAGAAAAAAAGAATAAACCTCAATCTAATGATTTTTCTCAGTTTTCAGGTATGTGGGAAGATAGAGATACGACACAAGAGAGTCTAAGAGAGCAAGCCTGGAAATGATACTGTTAGATACCAATGTCCTTATAGAGATACTAAAAGGCAATCAAAATACCATAGATAAAGTACAAAGCTTCAATATAACACTTGCCATATCATCCATCACAGTCATGGAACTTTACTATGGTGCACTGAACAAAGCTGAATTAAACAAACTTGAAAAGTTTGTTTCTCTCTTTTACATTGTACAGCTAAATGAAAACATATCTACACAAGCTACCAAACTTGTAAAGACCTATGCCAAAAGTCACACCCTAGATATACCCGATAGCCTCATAGCCTCAACTGCATTGGTAGGAAAATACAAATTATTTACCTATAATGTCAAAGATTTTAAATACATCAAAAATATCGATTTGATATAAAAGAGATTAAAAATATGCAAAACACACCTCACTTCTTCACCCTCATCATAGGCACTGAAATCCTCAACCGTCGAAGAGAGGATGCACATTTTGACTTTGTCTCTAAGGCTTTAGCCGAGAAGGGTTATAAACTCACCGGCTCATTTATCATAGAAGATGACCCTGCGCTTATTATTCAAACTATTAAATTTATTGCATCTCAGCCTAATCCTGTGCTTTTCTCTTTTGGTGGCATAGGTTCTACACCCGATGACCATACACGTAAATGTGCTGCTATTGCTTTGCGTGGTGGAGATTTTGTGGTGCATGAAGAAGCCAAGCGTATCATAGAGGAGAAGTTGGGAGAGGCTGCCTACCCTCACCCTATTAAGATGGCTGAGCTTCCAAAAGGTGCGGCACTTTTAGATAACCCTGTGAACAAAATGCCTGCCTTTTCTTTAGATGAGCGTTACTTCTTTATGCCAGGTTTTCCCCAGATGAGCCACCCTATGCTGACAGAGATACTGGGAAAACTCATCCCACATAAAAAAGAGACCTATAGATATACACTCACAGCACTCTGCAAAGAAAACATTTTTATAGAAGTGATGGGAAATATGCCAAAAGGTGTGGAGTTCTCCTCTTTACCTAAACTGCTTGATGAGGGCTGGTCTGTGAGTATCTCTGTGGCTAGTGATGATGAAAATTTAGCGAAAGAGGCATTTTCTATGTATGTTGATGTACTTGAAAAAGCGAATATCCCTTACTCACTTGAAGACAAAGCCTAAACCTTGACCTACCTAGATACCCTTAAACATCCCGTCATCAGACGGCTTTCACTCATACAGTTTATCTCTTACTTTGGGACATGGTTTTCTCAAGTGGCTATCTTTTCTATGATAGTCTCCTTTGGTGCAGACGAAATAACCATAGCCTTAACTGCCACCATGGCAATGCTCCCTGCAGTTGTACTTGCCCCCATCATTGGGCTTGTCATTGACCGTATAGACTTTAAAAAGCTTATGGGTATTTTATTGGTGATAGAGATATCTATGACACTAGGGTTTATATTTATCAACTCTTTAGAATATGTCTGGGTACTGATGATACTCATCTTTATACGCTCCTCCTCTGCCTCTATGCTCTTTTCAGCCGAGATGGCACTCTTTCCAAAGCTTGTCTCAGGAGCAATGCTTAAGAATACCAACGAAATACACTCTGTTATCTGGTCTGTCTGTTATGCTTTAGGTATGGCCGTAGGTGGTGTGGTCACTTACTATATAGGGTTTGACCTTGCCTTTAGCATTGACGCTATGCTCTACACTATCGCCGTGCTTTTACTGATAGGCTTACATATCTCCATAGAGACCATCACCCATACAGAATCAAACTTTGAGATGTTAAAATCTGGTTTTGCCTATATTATCTCACAAAAGAAGATACTCCATCTCATACTGCTGCATGCATCTATAGGACTCACCTCTTTTGATGCACTCATTACCTTGCTTGCAGACTTCCAGTATAAAGAACTCATCGCTGTACCACTGGCAATAGGATGGATGAATGCTACAAGAGCTTTAGGGCTGATGATTGGTCCATTTTTTATCTCAAATATTGTTTCTAAACACAATTTGCACTACTTTTTCATACTCCAAGGTTTTGCCATCATACTCTGGAGCTTTTTAGAGTACCATTTTTACTTTGCACTTGTAGGGCTGTTTATCACAGGTTTTTTCATCACAACACTCTGGTCATACACCTACCTTCTCATACAAGAAGAGACAGAGAGTAAGTTTATGGGAAGGGTCATCTCTTACAATGACATGATTTTTATGCTCTCCAATGTTGCTACAGCACTCTTCATAGGCTATGCCTCAAAATGGGGTATGTCATTACAAGGTATTACACTCACCTTAGGCTCTGGCTTCTTTGTATATGCAGCGTATTATCTTTGGTTTAAAAAGTCCTATTTAGATGTCCACTAATCCACGTTCTATCTGTTACCACTGCTACCGACCCAAAACATCATGCATGTGTGCATACATCACACCCATAGAGACCAACACACGCTTTGTCATACTCATGCACCCCAAAGAGTTTAGAAAGACCAAAAATGGCACAGGACACTTTACAAACCTCTCTTTAACAAACTGTGAACTTCATATAGGCATAGACTTTACAAATAATGATGCGATAAATGCTATTTTAGATGATAAAGAGAATAACTGTTTTGTACTCTACCCCTCTAAAAACAGTATCAATCTAAATGAAGAGAAAATAGGAGACGAAAGCAGACAAACCGTACTATTTCTCATAGACTCAACATGGGCGTGTTCACGTGCTATGCTTAAAGAGAGTCCAAATATAGATGCTTTGCCAAAAGTAAGTTTTACACATACTAAACAGTCTGCTTTTGTATTTAAAGAGCAACCCCAAGCATATTGTCTAAGTACAATGGAGAGTACATTGTGTGTATTGGAACTTTTAAAGATGCATAAGATAGAAAATATCAATACAAAAAGTCTAAAAAATTTTCTAACTCCATTTCATAAAATGGTAGAGTATCAACTTTATAAAAATACCAATACCCATTCATAAATCAACCACTATGCAGTTTCATGCCATTCACCCGTATGGGGTATCTCTTGTGGGTACCCATTTGTTTACATATAGATATGATTTTCTCACACTAACTCATTATTAATACCTTTTTAGATAAAATAATCCCCACTATAATATTAGGTAACATATACAATGATAAAAAGTATCCTCAAAGTCTTCGGCACGCAAAATGATAAAATCGTAAAAAATTATCTTAAAAAAGTACAACCTATTAATGCTCTAGAAGCACAGTATGAGAGCTTAGATGATGATGCACTCAAAGCTGCATTTGGTGCCTTGCGTTCAGCCGTACAAAATGGAGAAAAAACATTAGACGATGTCCTTTCTGATTCTTTTGCTATCACTAGAGAAGTGGCTAAACGTACTATGAGTATGAGACACTATGATGTCCAAATGGTTGGGGGTATGGTGCTTCATGATGGAAATATCGCCGAGATGAAAACAGGTGAAGGTAAAACACTTGTTGCCACACTTGCTGTAGTACTCAATGCTATGGAAGGTAAAGGCGTACACATCGTTACCGTGAACGACTACCTCGCAGGTCGTGACAGTGCTGAAATGTCTCCTATTTACGAATTTTTAGGCTACACAGTAGGATGCTTAACAGCAGACATCCATGATGACATGGAAAGAAAAGCACAATACGCTGCAGACATCACCTATGGTACCAACAACGAATACGGCTTTGACTACTTACGTGACAACATGAAGGTACGTGCCGAAGAAAAAGCACAACGTGACCACCACTATGCCATCATCGATGAAGTGGATTCTATTTTGATTGATGAAGCAAGAACCCCTCTTATCATTTCTGGTCCAACACAACGTGACCACAGTTACTATGCACAAGCTGACACCATAGCAAAACAGATGGAACGTGGAGAGAAGCTAAAAGTCAAAGCGGGCGAAGATGAAAAAACAACTGGTGATTTCATAGTAGATGAAAAAAACAGAACCATCGTCATGACAGAAGATGGACTTCAAAAAGCACAAGATCTTTTTGAAGTGGAGAACCTCTACTCACTTGAAAATGCTGCACTTTCACACCACCTTGACCAAGCACTTAAAGCACACTATATATTTGAAAAAGATGTGGATTATGTGGTTCAAGACAATGAAATCATCATCGTTGATGAATTTACAGGACGTTTAAGTGAAGGACGTAGATATTCTGAAGGGCTGCACCAAGCACTAGAATGTAAAGAAGATGTTGAGATTCAAGAAGAGTCACAAACCCTTGCAGAGATTACCTACCAAAACTACTTTAGAGCCTATGATAAGCTTGCAGGTATGACAGGAACTGCACAAACAGAAGCTACAGAATTTTCTCAAATCTACAACTTAGAAGTTATCTCTATACCTACAAATGTGCCTGTTGCAAGGTTAGATAAAAATGACCTTATCTATAATACAGAGCGTGAGAAAATGGATGCAGTTGTCAAACGTGTAAGAGAACTGCATGCTAAAGGACAACCTGTACTTGTGGGTACTGCTTCCATTGAAAAATCAGAGATGATTGATGAAAGACTTAAAAAAGAAAAAATCCCTCACAACATGCTCAACGCTAAAAACCATGCACAAGAAGCAGAGATTATCATGAATGCTGGTCAAAAAGCTGCTGTTACCGTGGCTACCAACATGGCAGGTCGTGGGGTTGACATCAAAGTAGATGACGAAGTCAAGTCCCTTGGTGGTCTTATGATACTAGGAACTGAGCGACATGAGAGTAGACGTATAGACAACCAACTTCGTGGACGTTCAGGTCGTCAAGGTGACCCCGGAGAATCTCAGTTTTTCCTAAGTTTAGATGATAATCTTCTACGTATCTTCGGTGGAGATAAAATCAGAAATATCATGAACAAACTTGGTGTAGAAGATGGTGAATACATTGACTCTAAAATTGTGACACGTTCTGTTGAAAAAGCGCAGAAAAAAGTAGAGAACCAACACTATGAATCTCGTAAACATATCTTAGAATATGATGACGTAGCCAACCACCAACGTAAAGCTATTTATGCCTTTAGAAACCAACTCCTTGACCCTGAGTTTGATATTGGTGAAAAGATAAAAGAGAACCGTGAAGAGTACATCGCACATCTTATGGCAGAAGCTGAAATCTTTGAAGGTATGCCTACGGAAGACTTTGATGTTGAAAAACTCGCAGCATTCATTAAAGAAGAGTTGCATATAGAAGTGGATGCAACGGAGTTTAAAGGTAAAGAAGTAGAAGAAATGACTACCATGATACGTGATATGTTAGAAAATCTCTATGAAGCCAAAATGGAACCCATAGACCCAGAACAACGTAAAGAAATAGAACGTATCTTATACCTTCAAGTACTTGACCCTCAATGGAGAGACCACCTTTATGAGATGGATGTACTTAAAACGGGTATCGGGCTTAGAGGGTACAACCAAAAAGATCCACTCACAGAGTACAAACAAGACTCATACAAACTCTTTACTGACCTAGTAACGCGCATCAAACTTGAAGCTGTTAAAACCCTACAGTTGGTACAGTTTGACTTTACCACAGCCGAAGAGGAAGAAGCAGCCGTTGAGCATATTAGAGAAGAGTTAGAAGCAGATGTTGCAGATGTCACACTGAACCAATCGTACGAAGAAGGTACTATTACTGAAGATTCAGAAAAGCTTACACCACAAAGAGCAGCAAAAAAACCAAAAAGAAATGACCCATGTCCTTGTGGATCTGGTCAAAAATATAAAAATTGTTGTGGAAAGAGTGGACCCAAAAAAGGTTTATTGGCATAATGAAAACTATCCCCTCGCCTAATAAAAAATTTATTAGGCACATCATCAAGCACTACCTCAAGTATGACAAAGAAAACCCTTTTATTTTTATTTCAGCAATGTTGGCTTTTTTAGGTATTGCTGTTGGGGTATTGGTGTTGATGATTGCGATGGGGATAATGAATGGTACACAAAAAGAGTTTTCTAAAAAACTTTTTGTAATGAATTATCCACTGACCATTCTCCCTTTGGCAGAAAATTCGGTCAATGACACTTTAGTGAACTCACTTTCAAAAAAGTTTCCAAATCTACAATTTTCACCCTACTACACGACACAAGTCATTACAAAAAATGATGGTGCCGTGCAAGGCTCACTACTTTACGGTGTAGATGCCAAGAAAGAAGCCAAAATAAACCATGTTTTTAAAGATGCAAATAGTACAGGTACTTCTAAATTTAGAGTAGTGATGGGAGAAGGTCTTTCTTATGAGATGAATGCCCGTGTAGGTGACAAAGTCACACTCTACTTTTCTGAACAACAAGCCATAGGCTTTGGTACAATGCCTTTACAAAAACGTTTTGTCGTAGATGGTGTCTTTAAGTCTGGACTCAAAGCCTATGACAAAGCCATCATGTATACAACTTTAGAAGCTTTTGAAAAACTCTTAAAGCGTAAACATGGCGCTTATGATGGATTACATATCTATACAAAAAACCCTCTTGAAGAGATAGATGCCATCAAAAAAGTGCTTCCAGAAATGGTAGTCATAGAAGGTTGGTGGCAACAAAACGGAAACTTTTTTTCTGCCATGAAGATGGAGAAGAAGGCACTCTTCTTAGTTTTGCTTCTTATCATCCTTGTTGCTTCATTAAACATCATTTCTTCATTACTCATGACAGTCATGAGCAGACGTAGAGAGATTGCCCTAATGCGTACGCTAGGTGCCACAAAAGCAGAAATAAGCGCTATTTTCTTTCGTTTAGGGTTGGTGATAGGTTCTGCAGGTATTGTGGCGGGTACTCTACTGGGTGGGCTAGGTATCTGGGTTTTGAAAACGTTTGACCTTATCTCTATGCCAGAAGATGTTTATGGTACCACTAAACTTCCCGTTGACCTCACGCTTGGTGACTTTTCTTTTATCCTTATAGGGACAAGTTTTATTATATTACTCTCATCACTCTATCCTGCAAAAAAAGCTTCTCAAACCGATCCGCTTGCTGTATTACGAAATGAATAGACTTCTTACAACACTAATCAAACATATCTAACATCGAGTTACCACCTTCAAATACATCAAAGACGGAAGTTTCATCTTCCTCTTGGAAGACATTAAAGGGAGAGTCATCAAACACCCCGAACATTGTGTTATACATTTTAGAACTTTTATACATCATACCTGAGGTAAATTCTGCTGATTGTCCAGAATACTTCATCCCCTTATACATAGTAGTCCCTGCATCTCCTATGTCACCTAAAATACCTATGCTAAACAAAGATGTTTTTTTCTTTTCATTGAATCCAAATACCGAAGGCATCCCCCAACTCTCTCCTGCATCTAAACCAACGCTATTATAAAAGCTGTTGAGACTGCCTGAAAAGGAGTAACCCTCTTCTTTTTCATCTTCTGAACTAAAGGTATCAGTTATGCTTGAGAAGGCTGAACTCACCGAGTCTGTGATACTCGACTCCTTTGAAGTGGTAAGAGATTCGACCGTCGTCGGTTTATTGCTCTCAAGTAAGGCTTCTTTAGATGATGTATCAAAATCCAAATGTAACTCATGCCTAATACGTGCTACTTCTTTTTCTTTAGCTGTAGGGGTATGTATGTTTAACTCTTTGCGTATTTTAGCTGCACGTACTTCTAGTTCTGCTGCTTCCCCAGCAGATATATCTGCCCAAACTATACTGTTCCAAACTACGCTGTTCATAGTAAATATTAAAATAAATTTCTTCATACTTTTATTATACTCTAATTTTTATTTATACGTTTTAGGTATAATCTCCATATCAATAAATAATAGGAGTACTATTTTGAATCTTAAAAGTTTTTTATGGAATTATGGTGCAAAAGTACCTGGCTATGATGTTACCGTTATCAATGAACGAGAAGCAAGAGCTGCTGCAGGCATATTAGGTATGCTTGGCACCATTGTTATCTTTGTTGGTATTGGTTTTAACCATATTATCGTGGCAAAAGTGTATTTAACCTTTTTGTTTATCGATTTTACAGCAAGGATGATTAGTCCGACATATTCACCATCATTAATGCTTGGAAAGTTTGCAGTACGCAAGCAAACACCAGAATATGTCGGTGGACTACAAAAACGTTTTGCATGGACACTGGGTTGGATCATCTCTTTGCCTATGATGTGGTGGTTTGTACTACACTGGGATATTACCTTTTACAAAGTACTCGTGTGTGTGTTATGTATCTCTTTAATGTTTTTGGAAAGTGCTTTTTCAGTCTGTGTAGGCTGTATGATATACAAAGCCATCATTAAAGAAGACCCACAACATTGCCCAGGTGGCGTATGTGAGATAAAACAAAAAGACCCCATACAGATTTTTAATCCTATACAAAAGATTATCTGGCTGCTCACAGTCTTTGGACTTCTGTTTGGTATCTATCTGTTTCTTGCTAAAACAGAATCAAAAACATTCTTTGGTGAGTTTTTACATGAGTTGGTTTTAACCCAAGACCAATTTCAAAAAGAAAAAGACCTCATTATGGAAAGAGAATTTGAAAGTGATGACTTTTAAACCTCTCTTTAGGGCACCTCTAACTTCTTAGGTAAAATATGTGCAGGTGACTCTAACGTACGTTTAATCACCTCAAACGGTGTAGTGAGTATATCTTTTATCGCAGAAGTTTGTACCTTAGGATTGTCTATTTTCCCTGTCACTTTTAAACCTACGTTGATACTTTTATCCTCTCCCATTAAGATATAACCGACCAAAGGGATGCTTCCAAGTACCTTTCCAATCTCTTTAGCAACTTGAATCGTCAAATGTATATCCATTGTTTTATCGACTAAATTGAGTGTACCTTTCCCTACAATAGTCGAAGTTTCCCCTTTAATATAGATGGAATCAAAGATGATTTTTTTACTCTCAATCATACGGTACTCTATCACACCCTCTTTTATATGATAACCATCTTTATCATTACTCTTATGTAAGGGCTCTAGTTCAGGAAGTGTTTTAACAAACTTAGAAGTACGTTTATAGGCTTTAAAACCTTTCATTACCCCACCCTCTATGAGTATTTGTCCTTTCATAGTACGTTTAGGGTCACCCCCAAGCTTTAAAGAGTAGCGCCCTCCTTGCAGTCCATGAAAGTTAATCAAAGGATGCAACACTGCATCTTTCATACGTAGTGCCTGTATGGCTACGTTAGCACCAATTTTTGAAAACTTTATAATATCCCCAGCACTGCTTCCTATGGCTTTTATATTACCTTTTTTATCTACAGTGACATCATAACTATCGGTTAGCAGCGTGTAGTTTTCATAACGAAGATTACTGTTTTTCCCTGTAATAATGAGTTTTTTACCTGTCTTCCTTTTCTTTTGTGTATTGTCTAAAAACTTTTTTAAGTCAATATTGAGATTTTCAATATCTATTCGGGCTTTTGCCTGATTGTAATGTATTTTTTTACCTAAAGCATAAAAATTCAGATTGGTAGAGGTGATGTCCCCATGGACAGGGATACTGCTTTTACAACTCTTCTCTTTCTCATAGAAAAAACAACTACTATGTTTGAGCAGACCTTTAAAAGTATAATGCTTAAAATCTTTTGTACGCACTTCAAAGTTCCCGCCTCTGTCTACTATTTTTTTATCGACTAGATAAGATTTTATGGTATTTAAGTCCTTAAAAGTAAAAACACTCTCTTCATCTTTCTTATACATCTCTATAGCTAACTTAGGAACTTTGAATTTCAAATCTCTTTTATACTCAAAAGCAAAAGGAAGTGAAACATTTTTCAACAACCACACAACTTTTTTTTCTGCTTTCACTTGAAGCTTTTTCGCATCAAATATACATTTCCCTTCTTTCTTTTTTATGTTTATTGTTCCATCCAAAACACCCACATAATCTGGTTCAGAAACACGTATCTTCTCAATGCGAATGATATTATCTTCATACCCTAACCTGCCACCTAAAACATGTAACTTTGTCTCACCCAGATAGATATCACTCTCATTCACATCTACCCAAACACGTATGTCAGTATGTTTTTCTTTTAAACCTATATCGATAGCTACATTGGCTTGCAACCTTCCCTTTTCTTGCCTCAAAGGAATGTGAATATCATATTTTTGAAGTAACGCTTTAATATCAGTATCCAAAGTAGTATCAGACTTAAGCATGAGAGCCAGTGCTGCATCATGTTGACCTAAACCTGTGATAGCTACCGTACTACCATCTAAATGTTTCTCTTTATACACAGGCTGATACAAATCAAAGTACAATCCTCTATCATAATAGTTGAGTATCACTCTTTTTGCATGTACCGCGTCTACCCCTTCTTTAAAATAGATATCAACCCCAGATAAGAGTGCTTTACCTTTCAAACTCTCGATGTCTATGTGTAACTCGCTATTTTCTATTTTCCCTTTTCCTTTAAAGGAGAGTAATTTGTAAGACTTAGCTGTCACTTTATCGACAATCCAACTTTCAATATTGGAGGGTAACCCAAATTTAGAGAGTATACTTCTCAAATCAGAAAAACTTTTACTTTTGAAAGAAAAATCCACATCTTTACCTGTTTTGTTCGCAGTAAATTCACCTATAGTCTCATGAAAGATAACCTTACCCTTTGTGTTGAGTACGTCATTTTGCAAGTCATAAGAAAAGGTACCCTTAAGCGCTATATCTTGCTTTTTCAAATACAATATCGGGATCTCACCTTTTAAAGTGTCATCGTCTTGCTCTATGTTCCCGCGTACCAAATAATCATTAGTACCTAACTGCAAAATATTATCACGAAAGATGATTTCAAGGGTATTGTTTCTAAAGTCTATCTCATCGAGTTCAATATCTTGAAAAAAGGTAAGCAGATACTTGATATTTTGAAATGTTTTATCTACATTGTCAAAAGAAGGGTTGGCTTTACGTTGTGGTATACGTATAATCTTGGCTTTGAGTATAAGCTTTTTATCAAGTTTAATGTATAATCCATCAACATGATAGTCAAAAAGTTTTAGACTATCTATCTTTATACCTGCAGCAGCCCAGACAAACAATGCAACAAAAAGGACCACGAAAAAGATGAGTGTATTACGAAGAAGCACATGGATGGCATGGGCAGAAAATATCGCACTGGTCTTTATCATCTCATTTGCCTTTTATACTACACTTCCTGTCAAGACCACCAAAACACTCTTGGTTCCACAAGGTTCTATTGGTCATATTATAACACAGTTAAGTAAACAGGGGTACGCAGTGTCTAGCATAGACAAGTACCTTTTAGTGCTCATGGGCAAGCCACAAAGTGGTTGGGTAAACATAGGTGAGAGTAAACTAAATCGTATTGATTTTCTCTATAAACTCACCACAGCCAAAGCCAAAATGGAAAAAGTAACACTCATCCCAGGAGAAACAAAAACACTTTTTATAGAGGCACTTGCAAAACAGTTTCAACTCGACAAAACAAAACTTGAAACACAATACACACACTTTTCTACCTACCCCGAAGCGGGTGTCTATGCCGATACCTATTATGTACCTTATGGTATCAGCGAAAAACATCTTATGCATTTTTTAGTGACAGAGTCTGAAAAGAAATATAAAGAGATTTCTCAAAAGGTTTATGGTACCTACAGTCCAAAGCAGTGGCTAAACATACTCATCTCCGCGTCCATCATACAAAAAGAAGCTGCCAATGCAAAAGAGATGCCCATCGTCTCTTCTGTTATCGTTAACAGACTGAAAAAAGGGATGCCTTTACAGATGGACGGTACACTAAACTATGGTAAATACTCCCATATCAAAGTCACGCCAGAGCGCATAAAAAATGACAGCAGTCGTTTCAACACCTACAAGTATAAAGGTCTACCCCTTTCTCCCATAGGTGCCGTAAGTCTAGATGCACTAAAAGCAGCCATGAAACCTGCAAAAACAAACTACCTCTACTTCATGAAAAATGCCAAAGGGGTGCACGACTTTACCAACAATTATAAAACCCATCGAAAGAACATAAGAAAAGCCCGTTAAAAACAATCGCTAATTCAGAAGTTATACTATAATAACTGTATATAACTGATGTAAGATGGAAACAAAGATTATCTAACTTAAGCACATTTAGCTCAAGCTGTTGAAATTGATATACCAAATATTATCCAACAAGTTTATCCAAGGCGTTTAAAACAACAACGCTTGTATTTGTCTCCACTGCCACAGATACACTTTTCATTACGCAAGAACTCCATTTTATCTTCATAGATTTCACCATCGACATACTTCCACATATCATTGACCTTTAAAAAGGTTGAGCGCTCATGGTGCATATGTTGCTTCCCATCGAAAATATAGTAGGCTTTAAACTCCACCACATCCTCAGAGACATCTACTATCTCCAAGTGTTGCCAAAAGCTGTTGTCTGCCCAGTCTTGTATAAACTTCAACTCTTCATCTGTCCACGTATGGTCATGCGTAGTGGCTTGCAAGTAGTTCACATCTCCCAGACAATACGCACTATAGCGTGACCTCATCAACGCCTGAGCACTTGGAGCCACCTCTAACACTCTAAGTATGGGTTCACAGCACTCTGAGAATGGTTTATCTGATTTGCAGTAGCATGGTTGTTGCATTGGGGTTTCCTGTGTGGTTTAATTGTTAGTATAATAGCATAGATTATTTTTGATATAATCTTCTTACAGTAAAAAATTATATACAGAGAGACATAATGTTCGAATTTACCCTTTTAATTATCATTATAGCATCCATTACTATGTATATAAAAACTACTAAAAATCGTATGCCATCCACTAAAAAACCATTTCATAAACCCTACAATGAGAGTTGGAAAGATACACCCACAAAAAGTCATCAGAAATCATACAAGTCACAACATGAATATAAACAACAATACAATCAAGTTGTAGGTGACTTAATTACAACGAAAGAGGTAGCTAGACATTTTAAAACTACACAAAAAAATATTAATCAAATTTTTCAAAAATTAGAGTGGATAGAAATCAAGGAAAAATGGATACTCTCAACAATAAAAGGTAATTTTAATGGTGCAAGACAAAAATATAATGCGCAAAGTAAAATGAAATATGTATTGTGGGAAGATGATATTCTTGAAAATGAAGCACTCACTCAGAAATTTAAAAATCAAACAAAACAAAATACAGAAGAAAAAATTTATCAAGAACGAAAAAGACAAGAAACAATATTAAAAAATCCTATAAATTGTAATCATAAAACAACTCATGAGGAGAAGATAAATAAAGGTCGAGAATACGAAGAATATGTAGCAAAAGTATATCGTTCACGAGGCTATCATGTCAGTGAATATGGTAAGCAACAAGGCGTACTTGACCATGGCATTGATTTAATTGCAAAAAAAGAAAAAGAAATCGTACTCATTCAATGCAAAAACTGGAATGAAAATGGAAAGTGGAAAATTGAGCATAAAGATATTAAAGCGTTTCAAACTGATGCAAGAACTTTCGTAGAAGATAAGCCATTACTTAGAAGTTGTCTATTAACAGCAAGATATACTATCTCAGGAGACTTCATACATCAATCTGCCATTAAACATATTGATGAAATGAAAAAAATAGGGAAAAGAGTTGATTACGAAATAGTCAAAATGCCAACTATTTAGCAGCCTCAATAAACCCAAACACAGCCTCAAAAACTTCCTCACACTTCTCATCTGCCAAGATACTATGTCTATCACGAGGTAAGAGTAACAACTTCTTCTCTTCTGAACGTACACCATCATAAATGAGCCTTGCACTCTCGCGTTTTACCACAGGATCATTGTCTCCTTGTATGATGAGTATAGGTGCAGTAACTTTACTGAGAGACTTTGTGACTTTGGACATGACTTTTTCAAGTTGTGATACAGAAGCCAAAGGGTGTTTGTGGTAGTTCACCAAGGGTTGTTCTGTTTTGGAGTTGTCTATCCATTCCATGATACCCTTGGCATTAAGATATGCTACCATCTCATTAAAGAGATGTAAGGTAGGTACCACATAGCTTACACGCAGGTCTTGCAGTTTAAGCGCAGCATTGATGGAAATGACCCCATCTACCTTGTACTGTGCTGCGTGTATGAGTGCTATAAGCCCCCCTGTAGAGAAACCACCGATGTAGACTTTGGAGCAGACCTGACGCATGGCAGTAAAGGCACGTTCAAAGTCTGTCTCCCAATCTTTGGCTGTGACATCCAGCAGTGCTTTGGGGTCAGTGGCATGTCCATGAAGTCTTGGTACATACACATTAATACCTCTCTCAAACAAATACGCTGCAAGTGTGGCTATCTCTCTGGGTGCTGCCATATACCCATGCGAAAATACCACCCCCATATCAAACTTTTCATCAAAGAGTATGATAGGCGCACCCTTGTTATTTCTGCGTGGTTTTTTACCCACATACTCTTGATACTCACGTTCAAAGTAGTTCCACGAACGTTTTGAGATGTGTCTAAAGTTATCCAGTTTAAGCTCTGCTTCTGTGTATTTACTGTTCTCTTCTGCCATTTTGACAATGTTCTTTTGCCATTTAATTTCATTGAGTATGACTTGTAGAGTATTTTTTACCCGTACCTTATGGAAGGGGTACTCTTTTTCAAGCAAACTTCTGTCAAAAAGATACTCTCCGTCACTGTCTTGGTAGAGTATCTTTTGTTTCACTGCCACTTCTATGGCAGAGGCAAATGGTGCATAATTTTCATCGAGTATAAGCTTAAAGACTTCACTTTGAAGTTCACTGTGCAAATTATGGTCTGGTAATTCACGTAAAGAACGCGCATTTTTGTAGATGAGTGTACGTAGGTATGTTGGACAGACCTTTACCGTAGGCATCGTCACCAATGATAAGATAAACATATGGTCAAAATGTATCTGCATCTGTGAGTAGACACGTTGCATCATGTCATTGGTCAGAGCTTTACGTTTGGCATCTATGAAGGCATTTACTTTTGTTTCATCGTAGATATCTTCTTCATTCTCCAAGAGTGCATCCATATAGTTATCTAAAGCTATAGGTTTACCAAAACGTATGTTCATATGTGCGTTCATAAGGAGGTTTACTTCTATCTCAAGTTCTTCAAAGAGGCGTTTGTTACGTTGGTTTATCTTCGTATCGACCCAATTTAAAAAACGGTTACGTCCTGGTCGTATGGGGTAGTAGGTAATGGAAATAGGCACAATCTTTACACTTAATGACTTGTCTATCTTGTTACTGTCTATATCCATCTTTCCACAAAAGTCTTTAAGGGTTTCATTATGGTTGCGTCTGGCTCTTTCTTGCAAAATCCTAGCCTTGAGTGCCATCACCGCTGCGCCTGTATGTACAGCTCCTTCATACTCAGGAGAATGGGTAAAAAACTCTCCATAGTTAAAGGTAATACGTTTGTTTTTTACCATATATCCCTCAGGGTAGATAACCCAATCTGCACTCCCAGACAGCAAGTCCTCAACTATGATGCAGTCTCGGTTCTTACTCTTATTTGAGATAGCGCCTACCCACAACATAAACTTACCCAATGCTCCCACAAACACAGAGTCATCTGCCAAAGAGCGTGAAGTCCTGTCATACTTTTCATACAACACATGTGGTACGACAAAGGTTTCAAAACGTGTAAAGTGGTTTGCTACGAAGAGTACAGGCGACTCAGGTAATGCCTCACCACTTACCGTTATATTGGCTCCAGAAAACTTACGTATGAGTCCTATGGCTAAAGATGAGACAGCAAAGGCAAATCGCATGATTAAACCTTTTTAGTACTTTTACGTACCGTTTTTGGTTTTCTAAAGTAGTCGTTATGTTTAAAACTATCTACTGTGATAATCTCTTTTTGTAAAGCTCTTGCACTTTTAAGCTCTCGCGTCTCTTTGGTCGTAAGCTTTTCATCTTGTTTTTCTTTGACTAAGAGTTCTTTAACCGCCTGCATCGCATGGGTAGCTTCTAGTAACTGCGTAGGTCTCTCACCCATATAGATGTTTCCGCATACTCGTTCTCTCACAGCGTCATCTTCACTCAGTACTTTTGCTATGGCATGTAGGTTTATGTCTTTCATGGTTTTACCCATAGGGTTCAGCCGTGTACAAAAGCCCATAAGTTTAAACGGTATGCCAAGTACACCTCCCGCAAGGTTTTCAAAAATGCCTCTAAAGGCAACATCTATCTTGCCAAAGGCATCTTCGACTGCTACTTCTAAAAAAACTTCATCACTCTTAGGACGACCATCAATCTCAAAACGCTTCAGTGCCGCGGTGATGAAGTACATCTGTGCCAAAATGTCACCAAAACGTCCAGAGACTGACTCTCTACGTTTGAGTGTTCCACCTAATAACCCTAGTGCCACATCTGAGAAAAAAGCAAACTTCGCAGAAGCCCAAGCGAGCTTTTGTTCATACCGTCTGGCTTTACCTTGACTCACTGTCGCATGTGCATACCCACGTGTCACACCCATCACACATGCTATAGCTTTGTTACGTACCACATGTCCTATATGTGTAAAGAGCAAATCATCAAAATACTGCACATTTCCAGACTCCAACGCTTCTATCTGAGAGTAGGCATAAGGGTGACAACGTATCATCCCCTGCCCAAACATGATGAGCGTTCTAGTCATAATATTCGCTCCCTCTACCGTGATAGCCACTGGTGCACCAAAGTACGCATGAGCCAACAAATTACGAGGGCCTCTACTAATGGATGCTCCACCTTGTATGTCCATGGCATCCAGTACATTTTTACGAAACATCTCTGTGCTCTCGTACTTCATAATGGCATTGGCAACAGCAGGTTTTTTACCATCGTTGATGGCTCCTAGTGTAAAGGTCTTCGCCGCATCAAGCATATAGGTACTCGCACCCAAACGCCCAAGCACTTCGGCGATACCCTCAAACTTAGCGATGCTAAGCCCAAACTGATACCGTACCACAGAGTAGGTAGAAGCCACATAGGTAGCAAGTTTTGAGCCACCTGTACTGGTACTTGGCAACGATATACCACGCCCCACAGCCAAAGACTCCATAAGCATCTGCCAACCATTACCAAGCCCTGACTCTCCACCTATCACATCGTCTATGCTTATGATGACATTTTTACCCACAAGTGGTGCATTGACAAACGGTACATTTAACGGGTCATGTCGGCGTGTCTGGTCAATGCCTTTTTTCTTTGCATCTACCAAAGCACAAGTAATGCCCCACTCTTCTCCTTTACCCAAAAGTTTTTCAGGGTCTTTGAGTACAAATGCAAGCCCTATTACGGTAGCTATGGAAGAGAGGGTAATGTAACGCTTCTCAAAGTTCAGACGTATCTTCATCTCTCCATCTTCATCTCTAAACACTACACCCTCAGACTGTATGGAGCCTGCATCAGAACCTGCTTCAGGTTCTGTGAGTGCAAAACAAGGGATGTCACGACCATCAGCCAGTCTAGATAGGTAGTGTTCTTTTTGTGACTCTGTTCCATAGTGCAGGAGTAGTTCAGCAGGGCCAAGAGAGTTAGGTACCATCACCGTAATGGCAAGTACTTGTGAGTGTGAAGCGAGTTTTTCTATGACACAAGAGTGTCCATAGGCAGAGAACCCAAGACCTCCATGCTCTTTGGGGATGATCATCCCTAGAAACTTCTTCTCTTTGAGGTACTTCCACACCTCTTTTGGCAAATCACGCTTTTCAAAGACTTCCCAGTCAGAAGTCATAGCGCAGACTTCGTTCACCTCGTTATCTATGAAGTCCTGTTCTTCTTGACTCAGTGTCGGGTAAGGATTGGCAAAGATTTTTTTAAAATCAGGCTTCCCCGAAAAAAGCTCCCCTTCTACCCACACATCTCCTGCGCGAAGGGCTGTCTTTTCTGTTTCAGATATCTTAGGGAGGAGTCCATTTTTTTCTATAAACTTAAAGAGATTATTGGTTATGAGTTTCACCCGTGTAGGTCTATGCAAAAACAGCAAAGCAAGCGCCACAGCGACTACCCACCAAAGCACTCCTGCTCCTATACCCAGTAACAAAACACCCAAAGCCAAAAACCAAGCCCACAAAGGCGCAGCAAAAAATGCCAACGCCAAAGAAACGATAAGTATAGAGAGTATAAGAGCCATCATGTCCTCCTAAATTTGTTTATGATTTATGATAGCGTTTGTGGTGTGGGGTTGGTGTGGAGTGCTGATAAGACACACTATCCTCTCATAAATATCTAGTATATATTGATTTAATCTGACAGGCAAATATTTTTTGTATACTTTATAATACAAAAATTACGAATTAGTAGGACATAATGTCATCTAATACATATGTTAGGAGTAAAAATTGAATGCATTTTTATGGATTATACAAGCAATCTTATTTATATTTTTCACTGAGGAAGTTTTAAGAAAAAACAATTCATGGAACTTAATCTTTAATCAGTTTAAAAATGGATTAGATATATTTTTGAATTGGCGTTCTCGGGCTGATATTTTAAAAGAATTTAAAATAATTCCTGATCTTTTTAGTAAATTTGGAGGTCTATCTTTAGTATTAATGCTATTAATGGCATTTCTTAAAATTTACAATCCATATGTGATGGCTTTATTATTTTCCATATTCTTATTTTCTTTAATTACACTATTTTCCTTTAATTGAGTTTTTAGACACAAAGATACTATTAAAGAATTTAAACCAATAATTTATTTCTTTGGTTTTCTTTTAATTATTGTTGCTATTAATTTATATAATAATCCAATATATCCAGATTCATTATTTGAAATATCAAATAAATACAATATACAACTTCCTAATAAGTTAGAATCGTTTTTCAATATTGTTTATATTTTCTTAGCTATTATGTTAGCTTACTATTTAATTGTATGGGGAGTTGCATTAGTTATACCAAGTTCAATATTATTAATTTTATTTTTAACATCTCAAATATCTATTTTCATAAAAAAATATATTAACAAAAAAACAATGATAGGGATTATGTCCATTTTACAGAGCCACTTGCAAATTCAAACCCACCCAAGTGACTAATTTTTCCTCATAGTAATTTTTGAGCTTAAAAAAATCATTACAAGGTAAAATCTCTGATATTCTACCTCTAATTTGCTAATTATCTATA
>Ga0256829_1000626_pt1 | contig 34239 bp, 49 predicted proteins | sample 131447metaG_FD_185979 | JGI IMG/M metagenome (GOLD analysis project Ga0256829, IMG submission 185979) | Hydrothermal vent microbial communities from Lau Basin, Pacific Ocean - 131-447 | ecosystem: Environmental > Aquatic > Marine > Hydrothermal vents | place: Pacific Ocean: Lau Basin | collected... | reverse complement strand
GGAATCGAAAGAAGTCCAACAAGCCAAGGCGACAGTCAAAACCTATGATGATGCTGTGGCTCAGGGCTTTACCCTCACACCAGAACATCAGGCAGAGTATGATAAAGCCAAGGCGCTTGTGCCTGTCGAAACTGTAAAACCACAATCACCACAAGAGTTTTTGGCAGAACAGAAGCAGAAAGTTTCCTTGGAATCGAAAGAAGTCCAACAAGCCAAGGCGACAGTCAAAACCTATGATGATGCTGTGGCTCAGGGCTTTACCCTCACACCAGAACATCAGGCAGAGTATGATAAAGCCAAGGCGCTTGTGCCTGTCGAAACTGTAAAACCACAATCACCACAAGAGTTTTTGGCAGAACAGAAGCAGAAAGTTTCCTTGGAATCGAAAGAAGTCCAACAAGCCAAGGCGACAGTCAAAACCTATGATGATGCTGTGGCTCAGGGCTATGTTCCTGCACCAGAGTACACTGACGCATATAACGCAGCCATGGGCTTACTGGAACCAGAACCTGCCAAGCAAGCCGTGGAACCAGAACCTGCCAAGCAAACCGTGGAACCAGAACCTGCCAAGCAAACCTATGACGGTTTCTTTGACGACAAACCTAATGGTCGCACCAAGACCCTGAAAGCGGCGTTGGAGAAGCCTCTGCGAAAAGGGGCGGGTGTTACGCGCAAAGCAGAAGTTGAGCGGCTTGTTTCTGAGGGCTATCAGTTTAAGGATGGTGTACTGCGTACACGCAAGGGGCGCACATACAACACCAAACCACTGACCAAGGCGGGTGTTGAGTATGCAGAGCATCTTATTGCGAATGCGGCATCTCGGACTGCTGCTCTGCGTAGTGAGCGCGCTCGTGTGGCAGCAAGGACGCGGCTCATGGTTAACACTGAGGAAGATGACCTGCACACATTCATTCGTAAGCGAGGTGGTGTTTCCACCAAGAAAGGAAGTGAGTATGCAGGTGAGTTCAAGCAGTTCGCCGAATCATACCCACCAGAAGGCAACATCAGGACACCATTGGGTCATCTAGGTAAGGGCGCAGTGAGTGCAGACGATATGGCGGAGGCTGCGTGGGAAGCAGGTTACATCGGCGAACACTCTGTACAGGAATTGTACGAAGCCATTGAGCAAGGAGCTGATGCAGTCTACACGCCAGCAGGAATCAACGCGCAGCACGAGAAGATGGTGGCGGAGGAGCTTGCGCTGGACAAGGAGGCTGATGACTTCATTGAGGCTGCACCATACGGTCATCCTGATGATGGGGACATCTTGTTCTCCAAGGGTTCTGCATGGTTTGATGCTATCAAACGCCGTGGCGAGTACGCCAGCAGTACATCAACACGCCCACCAACATTTTATGCAAATGACGCTGCTATCACGGTACTTGCAAAGTCTCCCCAATACGCTTTTGTGTCAGACATCCCTAACGGTGATTGGCTTGCAAGTAAGCAGGAAGCTGCCATGGCATCAGACAACATGATGCAGGGTTCTATAACAGGGTACTTCACAGGAGAGAGGAACCCAATGGTGTCACTCAGCACCTTGGCCGCTGCCAAGGGACTAGCAGGTGAGGAAGCGTATCGTGACAACCCATCGAGTGGTAAATACTTTAGGCTGGCTGCTGGGGAAGTGATTGAGGAGCCTCCTCTGGTACTTGTTAATCACCGAGGTGAGGCATACATCGCGGAGGGGAACCACCGCATTGCCGCTGCCGCTGCGGCAGGCATAAAGTACATGCCTGTGTCAATCAGATACATGAACGGCGGGGAGCTGGTGGCACACGGTGATATGTCACCGAAAGCTGTACTCAATGGCATTATGCGGTGGGGGTGGGAGGAATCCCGCAAGAGTGTGCCCAGAAGCCATTCCGCTGCTTCATCAACTATGGCAGAGGCTACCGCAGCCTTACACAAGGCTGGTGCAAGAAAAGCAATGCGTGACGGTATGGTCATCCTGCATGAGGAGGATGACTTGTATGGCGGTGCGCAGGGGTGGTTTGATACAGACGGAACCATTCACATTGTTGCCGCACACAACACGCCAGCAGAAATTGAATCGACCTTGAAGCACGAGCTATTGCACTATGCCTTGAGCCATGTGTCCCCTGCACGCAAGGATGCGCTGGCTCGCCTTGACATTGTTCGCGGTGAGGGATGGGCGCTTGAAGCTTATGAGCGAGCAAAGCTTGCTGGTACGCCTGACATCCACATGGATGATGAAATCCTAGCATACGCCGTCACCAACTATGTAGATGGCACAGCATCCTTGCGTAAGTTTGTTGACCACCTAATCAATAAGGTAAAAGCTGTTCTGCGCACATTTGGTATGCGGTTTGAGCTAACTCCAGCAGAGCTGCATGATGTAGCGGCAAGCCGCCTGTCCAACCTAAAACTGCACAACACACGGCAGGACAGGCTATACAGTAACTACACATCGAAGGCTATGACCGATGCCCGCAGAGCTTTTGATGAAGCCAAAGAGAAGGGTGTTTACGCCGATGTGTCGGATTCCATACTAAGTGAGTATGCCTCACTACTGGACAAAATTGGTGCACGGAAGCTCACTTATGCAGAATCAAGGATGGACGAGTTACAGACCGCTGGTAAGCGCCTAACTGATTCAGCCTTCTGGCGTTCCCTGCAAGCAAACATTCAGGATTCCAACATTGAGCTGTTGTACTCAGATAAACAGAAGCGTGGGGCTGGTGTGCGCGCTGACAACTCGAAACTGTATATGTCAGCAACCATGTCCCGCCATGCACACTCACAAGCAACCATGCTGATTGATGTGCAGGGTGGGCAGCTACGGTACAACAAAGCCTCAGGCGAAGTGGAGCGCATTGAAGGTAAGCGTTCTTTGAACGCCATCCTCGGTGATGTGGAAGGTGACATTGACCTGATGTTCGCCTACGCCGCCGCCAAGCGAGCCGCTGTCATGGACAAGGTGGGTGCAGATGGGTTCTTGTCACAGTCTGAGTATGAAGCAACCATGCGGGTAAGCAAAGCAAGTCCACACTATGCCAACTGGAATAAGGTGCTGGATGAACTGGATGAGTTTGACGACAATAAATTGCAGTACGCTGTGGATGCAGGTGCAATAACAGCAGATGCAAAGGATGCTCTGCGTAAATATGGGAATTACATCCCACTCAGTCGAATCAAAGAAGATGGCAGCGTGACCAAACCGCACACATCTATTTTTGGTAACGGTTTGGTCAAACAATCAGAGGGTGAAACAGGTCGCAATGTTGGTGACATTGTTGCCAACATGCAGTCAAATGTCATGGCACTAATGCAGGCTTCGGCACACGCAATCGCCATGCGTAACATAGAAGAGCACTTACTCGAACGCGATGAGCTTGGTCGGTCACACCATGTTACGCCACAAGGTGAGGATGTCTGGCTGACTGATGATGAGGCGAAGAACACCAATGCAGCTCCTGTGTATCGGGATGGTGTTTGGCGTAAGGCGCGCCCACTCAAGAAGGTACTGGCTTCCGCGCAATCCATCCATTCAGCAGATATGAAGATGATTGCGCCAACCCTGAATGAGCTTGGGCTAAACCCACGAGACCTTTCTGTTTCAGAACAGCGCGGATTCCACGAGGTTGTTGCTGCTATTGCACCCAACGGCAAGCGTGACATTTCATTCGTGATGAATGGTGAGCGGCACTATAGAACATTGAGTGCCGATGCGGAAAACAAGGCAATGGTGACTGCTATCAGCTCTTTGGGGGATTCACGAGGGCTTGCTGCCTATGAGGACGGCGGCACACATGCGTTCATGCAGGTAGCCATTAAAGCCAAGACCTTGCTCACAAACCTTGTCACCAAGACACCGCCGTTCTGGTTGGCAAACCACTTCCGAGATTCACTCTCGGTCATGGGCACAACCGACCTGAACCTATCCTACATAGACATTCTCCGCGGATGGAAGTCATCCTTTGACAAGGATGAGAACTACGCCAAGGCGTGGGCAAACGGCGCGCTTCCGAGTGTTGGTGCTTATGATGATGTGTCCTCAGATGTTGCCCTATCAAGTGTAGCTAAGAGCAACAAGACCCTGCTGCACATGGCGGTTAAGGGGTACAACAACTTCTCAGCACACTTTGAGAACGCAGCACGCCTTGCTGTGTTCAAGGCAGCAGCAGAGGGCAAGGGCGTTGACCCTAAGACAGGCGAGCCGCGTGACCGCACACTGGATGAGGCAGCATTCCTTGCGCTGGATACACTGGACTTTGCGCGCAGGGGGCAGTCCAAGATGGTGGGCTTCTTCTTGGACACCGTTCCATTCCTGAATGCGCGCATCCAAGGCTTGGGTCGTTTGGGTCGTGGCTTGGATGAACACAAAGCCGCCATTGCTAAAGTCGGCAGCATCATGTTCATCATGTCTGCTATGAACGCAGTGATGAATGCCGATAACGATGAGTACAAGAAACTCACTGATGAGCAGAAGGATTTGTACTGGTATTTCTATATACCAAACACCAAGGTTCCTTTTGCGCTTCCGAAGCCTTTCGAGTTTGGGCTAATTGCCACAGCGGCAGAGCGCATGGTGGGTGCAATGAATGGTGATGACGGCTCTAAGGTACTCAATGAACGGCTGCTGTTTGCTCTGACTACCACTCTGAGCATCAACCCAACACCTCAGCTCATCAAGCCTCTTGTGCAGTTGGCAGGAAACACCAACTGGTTCACAGGGCGCAGTATTGTGCCCATGTATCAGGAAAGCCTTTACCCAACCCTACAAGAAAGCCCTTTCCAGCACACAACATCCACAGCTTTGGCAAAAGGCTTTGATGCAATCATCCCATCCTTCGCGCCTGATTCCTTGCGGAATACCTTGACATCACCACGCAAGGTTGAGTTTCTCATGCGCTCATACCTTGGTACTGCCGCAGATATTACCTTGAGCATCACTGACCATGCGGCAAACCCACTGCTTGACCGTGTGAAACCAAGTACGCGGCTCATGGACATGACCCCATTCAAGCGATTCTTTCCTGAGTTTGAGACAAAGAACACACGGTACATGGGGCGCTTGTATGACATGAACAGCGCTGTGCAGAAGCTAGTTGGTTCAGAGAGAGCCTTGCGCAAGTCGCATGACTTGCAGCAAATTGTTACCCTTCGCAAAGAACATCCAGCGGCTCACAAGTACCGTGCAAGGATAACAAGCGTCATGGGCAGGGTTCGCTCGTACAATAAGAAGATTATGCACCTCATGCGGAACAGTGAACATATCTCGCCACAAGCGTTGCGCGTGAAAATTGATATGCTTGTGGCAGAACGCAACACTGCCGCTGGGCTGGTGGACGGTTTATACGAGGAGTTCAAGTAATGGCTGCTGTAATCAATGACATAGATACCATCGAGCAGGGTGCTACATGGGTTAAAAACTTCTTCTTCATGCAAGCGGACGGCATTACCCCAGTGGACACAACAAATGCTGTCTGGCGTATGCAGGTTCGGGAGAAGGTGTCTTCCTCTTCTCCTGTTGTGGACATAAACACGGTGAATGGCGGCATTGTGCATGACCCTGTGACAGGGTCGGTTACATTAAAACTAAGCGCATCAGCGACATCAGCGCTTAGTTTTAAGACAGGCGTGTTCGATATTGAAGTCGAGTTCCCTGATGGAACTGTTGAGCGTATCTGGCAAGGCAACATTGCACTCAACCCTAATGTTACCAGATGATAATCCGAAATGTAGCAGGTACGGTACACATCTTACGCCAAGATGCTGTGAGGCAGGTAGTGCTGCAAACAAGCCCACAGCCTTTTCGCCGACCGCAGCTCCGCGCTTGGCGTAAGGTAGTGCTTGGCGGCACTACCTACATAGGTAGTGCCTTGACTGCGAGTCCTGCTGAAACGGACGCAATATGGCGGGTGCGCAGGGTTGATGCACAGAACAAGTCTGTGCAGGTGAGTAACTCTGACCTGTTCACATCGAGGTGGGTTGATTATGCACAGCTTCTGTATCATTGATGTCCGTGACACCACGGTCTTGCGCCATGGTGTCATCACCGTTGGGCGTTATCAGCAAGTCCTACGCTACATGGGCAGTACGCCAGTCATCAGGGGTGTTACCACGACAAAGCGCATAGGCAACCTTGTTATCGAAACAATGGCATACACCAATGCCTGACATACAGGGTGGTGGTGTCCTTGACTTGTTGGTAGGCAGTCATGCTAGGCGGCATGTGCTGTTGCGCACGGGCTCGCGCGCATGTGCATTTGACTTGTGTGTTGTTGGCGCGAGCATTGTCACATTCGGGGAGACAGGAGAATCCTTGCTTGTGGATGTTGTGTATGATGGCAGCACCTTGCGTTTCGTGAATAATGAGGCTGCGGTGGTGTCCTGCCAGATATATGATGTCATCATAAAAACAAGAATGGAGATTTAATCATGGCTATCTTTAATCAGGTTTCCCCCAACAAGTCGCGTGGCGGCTTCGAGGATGCGAACCGTCAAATCTTATCAGGAACAGTAGCGCCTGGTACTTCCCAAGAGACCATCAACGCCACGGTCGGTTCGACTTATGAGTTCACTGGCGTGAATGGCGGCTCCTCATGGATTAAGAAACAAAGCGGGGCGGGCTTAACTGCGTGGACACGCCTTGCTGACCTGAATGACCTGTCCTCACAAGCGTCTGCAAACTCTTGGCTAGAACCCGCTCTAGTATTGGACAGCACCAGCGCCAGCACTGCGGCAGCAGTCACTACAATGGATGTGGCAGATACTCTTGATGGCGTGATGGTTACTGCCGCTGACCGTGTCTTGCTGACAGGTATTGCTTCACCAGGTGTTTATGTCGTTGGTGGTGTTTCGGGTGCTTGGACACTGACCGCCACTGCTGTTGTTGAGAAAGCTGGTGACAACATCGAAATCATCAGCGGAACACATGGTCGCCAGTTGTGGAACTTTGATGGTACGACATGGGGCTGGTTCGGTCAGAACTCATCCTCTGAGGAAGTAGCCTTACGCGCATTCATTGGTAAGTCTGTTGCAGGTACTGTGGCTACAGCTTACACATCCACATTATTTGTCACCAATGGTTCATCACTAGCAGTGTCTATTGGTGACCTCGATGCTGCACTTGGGGTTGTGCAAACTGCCGCAAACAGTGCTATGAGTACGGCAAACAGTGCGCAGACCACTGCGAGTAATCTTGTCACTGGCACTGGTCTGAACGCCAATGGCACTATGACTCCCATTGCTGGCACTTATGTGACATCTGCTAGTGCATCATTGCGGGGTGCTATCGTTGAGTTGGACACCAAGGTAGCTGCCGCCGTCAACAGTTTGCAGTTGCAGTTAGACACTGCTGTCAAACGCAGTTCGGTCGCAGGGGTTAATGCTTCTATTGTGGATACTGTGCTTTGCCGTGATGCGCGTGTTGTGTCTTGGATGATGTCCGTATTTGATACGGTCAGTGGTTCAGTATTCTCCGCTGTAGTCAAGGCTTCTCACAACGGAACAGCCACTACAAGTGCTACTGTGCGTAAGTGGAATGCTGGTGATGAGTTCGAGATGGGTACAGAGATTGCAGGTCTGTCCCTTGATGTTGCATTGAATGGTGCAGGGGCAACGCAGTCCTTGGACTTGACCTTCTCATCAACCAACCCTTGTGACATTGTTGCAACTCGGTTGACTGCATAACAATGCTTACTGCGGAAGGAACCACTTTAGACAGCGGTGGGTTCTCGACTGGTTCGCGGTCGGGGCGGGTCAACATCCATGCAGGTGTGGATGACCCGCGCACTGTTGATAGTGGTTCTGTTCCGCAAGGTTCTGTTTATTTCCAAAAGAACGGTAGGACTTGGCGTAAGGTGGGAGCAGCGGCATCTGACTGGATGCCGCTGCTTACTGGTGGGTTTATGACACTGTCCGACACACGGAAACACGGTGAGGATGGTTCCGACCTTGAGCAGGGTAAATGGAACATTCGAGCCATTACCCAGAAGATTGACCCCTACAAGCTTGTGACGCTATTTGACGATGACTTCATACTGCCTGCTGGGACATACTTCATCGAAGCCGAGGCTTATGGTACAGGGAAGATGCGCCTATTCGATGACACGCATGGTACTGTTCTACTCGATGGCATTGTTCGGCACAAGGGGAACTCACTACTGCGCGGCGTGTTCACTGCGAGGGCTGGCGCACTGCTGGAAGTACAGCATTGGGTCAAGCACAGCATTGAACAGCGTGCTGATGACAGTGGTAGCCCTAATGTGTACTTCACTGCGAGCATCTCCTATGCAGGTTGATTACTCCGTCATACTTCGCCGAAGACATCCTGCTACCCTCTGGCATGGCAGTGGTTACACTTACTCGTCTATTCGCTGGGAGGGTACTCCCATAAGCCAGGGCGTGCTTGATTCAGAGCGTGCCGCTGTCTTGCGTGAGGTTCTTCTTGAGCGGGCAACCGCCACCCTATTGGGTGGCTACCGAGCAGCATTGCTTGGTGGCTTCACATCGTCAGCCTTAGGTGTGCTCCATTGGTATAACGGTTCAGTGGAGAGCCAAGTTGACCTGATAGGTAGCGTGCAGCTCTCCACACTACCCTCTTCGCCACCTGTTGTTCCCTTTGGTTGCTCTGATGTCTCTGTGATACCCCCTATTGATGGTGTACGCTTACACACACCCTCACAGATTCAGCAGGTGTTACTTGATGGCGCTTTGTTTAAGCAAGGCTTGTTTGTGAAGCTTGAAGCGCAGCTAGCTGCGCTGTCGGCAATGACCGATGTGCAGCTACAGGCAGTCCAGTTTGTTCAGTGATGAGCAATTCTTCATTAAGGTGTTTGGTGAACCACTGGGCGCTGTCACTGGTAAGGTTCTTGACATGTCAGGTGCTGTTGTTGCATCGCCAGCATTTGTTGAGATTACTGCTGGCATGTACGCAGCCCCTGCAGCCCTGCCAGCGGGTGATTACATTGCCGTGGCGCAGGTCTCATGGGACAGTAGCTCAGTCAGGATTGGTTTGCATGTTTCGACAATGCCGTTAGACACTGCTACATATTTAGGTTTACGAGGTTGATATGCCACTTCATTCATCATTACCACCAGCAGAGATTCACTCACCTTACGCCTTTGTTTATCCAGACAAGGCATCCCGAGTAGCGGCTGCGCTCACATCGGCTGATGTGAACAAGGTCGCTCTGCAAGTGGACACCAAGGAAACCTTTGTCGCCTTAGCTGACCCTGCCACAGGTAATGTGAACTGGTCTGCGCTCACATCGGCTGGTGGAGCTCCAGCTGGAGCTGGAGCTGGAGCTGGAACTGGTACTATCACAGGGTCTGTTGGAACTTATGGCATGCACAACTTCCCTGCTGGCATTCCTCAATTCCGTGGAGCTTCACAGTTGGGACAGTACACAATCGCTGGCGGCACAACTGGGAAAACTCATTTCTCCGTGTTCGGTGAGAACCCGCCAACCACAGGAAAGCACTACTTCGAGATAGGCGTGTCCGCCTTCCAGACAACACCATATGCCAGTCTTGGTACAGCTTTTGGTGCTATTGGTATCAGCACCCTGTCCGCTGGAATGGTGTCTACTGTGCCTGATAGCTACCTGAAAACAGCCTCAAGTCGCTTCATCGGAACCGAATGCTTCTTTCAAGACATAGGTATCAGCACCAGTGCAATATACAATGCGTTGTCCCAACGCACGAGTAGTCTGACGATGTTGGCAAATGACCTGCGGTTGGGATTTGCGCTTGACCTTGATGCAGGTACAGGGTTTGTCGTTGTTGGTACACAAGCAGGGGCTGTCTTTCACTATGCTGCAAATACAGCCTTTCTCCCTACATACTATCATGGTGCTCAGTCAGGGGACATTGCTGTAACAGTGTACTCAGAGCCAGGCACTATGCTGTACACGCCGCCAGTAGGGTATACCGAAGGATATTTCGACCAAGTGAATCCCAAACCTGCGCCGACATTCGTACCGCCTGTCTACCCACAAACACTGAACCCTGCTGGAGCAGTGAGCACTGGTGTTACCGTTCAAGGGAGTACAGTGCACCTTCCTGCCAGTGCAGGTGCGGCGCTCATTACTGGCGGCGTGCCTGTTGTTTCTGGCAAGTGGTACTTCGAGGCTAAGTTCACTGGCGCACCGCAGTTAGGGCTTGTTGATACCGCACTTTCATTACCTAACACAGCGGGTTCGGCAAGCAATGTACTTGCCTTCGCGCCACTTGTAGCTGCGAGTACATATCAACTGGCGAACGCGGCTGCATCGGTGGCAACTACGCTCGGTTTCACAGCGGCGGATGTGGTTGGCTTCGCTATTGATGCTACACTTGGTAAGGTATGGATAAGCAAGAATGGTGTTTTTGCTGGATACCCAGCAAGCGACTATGCTCCTGATGTGACCATCACTGTCCCAGCCAGCGGGGTGCTGTTGGCTGCAACCAGCAACGGTGCTGCCGATAGTGTCACATTGAACATTGACCATGCCTCATTGCAGTACACACCACCTGATGGTTTCCATGCAGGTTTTGGTGCGGAGGCAGTGCCCTCGGACTTCACGCCTGGAACAAGTCTCGGAACAAGTGCCTTAGTAGTCGGAGACTTCCGCATTCGTGGCGGTGCTACACCACTGACCGACCCTCAATCTGTGGCTGTTAGTGGCATGACTCCAGTTCAATTTGGTGGCGCTTACTTTGAGGTCAAGGCTGTTGGTACTGGTGATTACTCACTTGGCGTGGTGGATACTGCTGGCGTTGGTACTTGGTTTGACCGTATCTCTGCAAACACCAGCAACCCAGTGGTGGCAGGTGAAGTGTTTGGTATTGCTGTTGATATGCTGACGCAGTCTATGTGGGTGCGTGACAATGGCGTGTGGCAGGGTGGCGACCCTGTAAACCAGCTAGGCGGCATTGTGTTGAATGGCTTGGCTGGTGGTGTGTTCCCATCTGTCCGCGTGAACGGAACATTGGCGATGGTCAATTTAATCACTGACGCGAACAGTCTGACCTATGCTGCGCCAGCAGGGTTTAGTGCAGGTGTGTATGGAGACCCAAGCTTGAGCGGTGGCGCTGGTGCAGCAATCACACCAGGAACGCCTAGTATTACCCTGAATGGCGCTCACCCGCTGTCTGCAATCCAGCCATGGGTTGACCCAGGAGCAGTAGCCTTCGATGCCCAAGGCAATGCCCTTGCTGTTACCACGATGCTTGCGCCCAGCACAACTGTGAATGCTGATGTTAATGTGCTGTACCAAGCAAGCGGCGGCACGGTAAGCACAAGCCGCCACACGCTGGTTGGCTTATTCAACGCACCAACCACTGGCGGCACGCCCAAGCTTCACACTAATGGCGTGACATGGCAGGGCGCTTCTGGTTTCCTTAAAAACTACACGGCAGGTAAGCTCTATTTTGAGGCTGCTTTGGATAAAGCGGCTATTACGCCTGTTGTAGTCAATACTGGTGGCACTTATGTTGTCACCCGATGGACTGCCTTCATATACTTTGTGTCTGGCAACATCAAGGCTAGATTGACTATTGAGATAACCTTGTCTGAGAGGAGTGTGCCATACTCCAGTACATCTACTGTAACAATCATAGCCTTTGATTTCATTGCTGCTGGGACTGTTACCAATTTGTTGCCAGCAGGGTTTACTTCTAGCGGTCAGGTGCTTGGCTTTACCGTTGACATGGCGACATCGTCTGTTCAGTCCGTGGATGCCTATCCTGGGAACCTTGTCACTGTTGGTACGCTACCTTGGTCAACAGGGTTCACCATTGAGTGCGACCCCTCTGTGAACTTCGTCTTTGACCCTGCTGGTTGGGCGCTTACTCCACCTGCTGGGTTTGGTGCTATCTGATGCCTGACCAGACAGCTAAAGATGTGGAACACCTGAAAGCGCAGATTGATGGGATGAGCTTGGTGCAGTCCGAGATTAAAGAGTGCCTGACCAAGATTTCTGATTCGCTTGCCGAACTCACTGCACTGCGAAAACTACACGATGTGCATGATAATGAGATTACCAAGCTCCGTGAGGCATCCCACAAACACGCGAATATGTTGCAGATACATGAGCTAAAGATTGAGACAAACGAGAAGCTTGATGCTAAGGTGGATAAGGTCATCGACAATGAAGTCGATATGCGGATTGTTGTGGCAAAATATAGTGTGTATGCCTCGCTGATTGCCAGTGGCATCACAGGGTTGGTGCTTGTTTTTGTAAAAGGGGCTTTTCATCCATGATGACAGGGGGGAATAATGTTGGGTATTCTTGGTAAGATATTCGGAAGCAGTGATGTGATTGACGCTGGTATAAAGGCAGTTGACGCACTGGTGTTCACAGACGAGGAAAAGTCAAAAGCAAAACTTGCGCTGTTGAAATCGTATGAGCCGTTCAAAATAGCGCAGCGTTACCTTTCCCTGATTTTCTCTGCACTGTTCTCACTGGCTTTTGTTACCGCCCTGCTTCTCTCGCTTTTCGGCATGTCATACAAACCAGTGCTTGAGGTTGTCACAGCGTTCTCCTTGGGGCAGATAATGACCGTGATTATTGGGTTCTATTTTCTAGGTGGCGTGGTAAGTGGTGGCTTTGGTAAGAGGCCATAGCACCGCAGCACCTCGTCCAACACCGCTTCCTGTGTGAAGGGTTTTTCGGCAGTTATAAAACCTTGGAACATTCCACCATACCGCTCATAGCGTTCAGCGGATGTTGCATGCTCGTATGTGTGCCCTTCGGTACAGACAAACTTGCTCACCACATCAGGAAATTTCAAAAGAATAGCTGCGAATTGTACGAGACCGTCTGCTGTTTTTGCATAAGGGTGTAGCACTCCATCGCAAAAACCATCCTTGTCTTCAAATGTACAGTGAACTCTGCCGCAACTTGTTGACCACCCCATGAGTTTTGCGAGGGCTAGTGATTTATCTTGCTCATTCATCACCGCTATTCCTTTCTGGGATAGGTGCTAGCTCTGCCCAATACCGTATTGACTCGCCCCCAAGGTTGCACCAATGTGCGCCGTTGAACTCACATTCAAAGGCGTAATCACCGTTGTGACCAAGAATCTTCTTCTTGTGAATTGGGGTCGGTGCTTCATCGTTAATGTCTATCCATTTCATATACACTCCTCTCTTCCACTTTTTCAAATCAGTAATTAATTCTCCAAAAGCCACCTCTGCTATTGCCATGCCTTCTCCATCACCCAAACAATGCGTTACTCTGTTTGATAGTATCATACCAAGTTTTTCATCATCATCGCATGCACGCTTTAGAATCCTATCTATCATCATTTTATTCATTCCATGATTTTACAATTCTTTCACACAACTCAATCAGACGAAGTCGTGCTGCATGTTCCTCATCGCTCATTTCTTCGTGCAGGTTTTCCGCACAGTCACGCAAATCTTCAAGTGTGTTCTGGAACCTGCAATAGCTCATATTGCTCATTTCCTCTGCTCCCTGTTTTTGATTTCACGCAACTCACGCTCGTACATTGTGATTGCGTTGCGGTGCTTCTCTATCTCCCGCTCTGCGCCTTCTCGCGTTCGGCAGTAGCATGTGTGCCCAGCCAGCACAGGCTTGCCGCAGAAAGAGCAGGTAGTCACAGTGCTACCCGATTCTTGAACCAACCATAGACAAAGCGCTCATTGGCTGGGCGGCATTCTGCTGATTCAATGTAGTGCGTTCCCTCCAAGCAGCAGAGCATGTCATTGAGCAGTGCGCCATCGCCGCGCTCCATCATGTAGTGGTGAAGCGCGCTCAGGGTTGCATTACCAACATCACCATCAACAGTAATGTCTCGCCATGCAGTGCCTTGTTTGTTCAATACATTTAGGGAGCGCTGTAGAAAACAGCCAGCTCGTGACTGACCCATGTTCACGCCCATATCAAACATGCGCTCAACAATCTCAGGGCAGTAAGCTTTCACAGTATCCAATTCAAGTAAGTCCCAATACCGCTGCCTGTATATTCGCTGTGCCAACTCAATTGGCATACTCCTCATGTTGCCTGCATAGCCGTTGGCTTCCGCAACACGCTTGGTGATTCCATAATTTGTTTCGCCACCAGCGTCTATGGGGTCGTTCACATAACCACCTTCGCGTTTAATCAATTCATCAATCAGTTTGTTTTGCATGATGTCCCCCATTTCCGCCAATGTTAGGGGAGCAATGTTAAAAAGAGGTTAAGTTGGTGAGCATTCCACTTTGCCATACAACATTCCACTTTGCCATACAACATTCCACTTTACATTCCACTTTGAGGCAGCGGAAGTTGTAGGTATAACAACGGCTTACACGCAGCCATTCCACCGTCAAAATTATGTCGGAATGGAAGAATGAGCACCTAAGTTTTTGTTTTATATAAGGAAGTAAAACTAATATACCTATTACATTCCACTTTGTAGCTAAAGTTCTTACATAAGAATATATTTTCTATAAAAATAGGAGTAAACCAGAGGGATACCACACACCTAACCCTTATACCACATTCCACAGAAAACTGCAACGATGGAAAACCGTTGCAGTCATTGGCTTCCAAGCCGAACAGTGCCCTGCGCACCGACATTCCAGCAGCATTCCACCTTCATTTGAAAGTGGAATGGCACTATGATTCTCACTTGTATAACAATCACTTAGCCCATTCCAGCAGCATTCCACTTTAGTCAACCTGCTGGAATGTTGCCTCGCTTCACCTGGTTTTCACAATGCCCCTGCATGATTGCGGCATCAGGAGGCACTATGAAAACGAAACCGATGCAGCATCAGCTTGAGGCATTCAACACAATGCGGGGGCAGAAAAACTTCGCCTTGTTTATGGAACAAGGCACTGGTAAAACAAAAACAACTATCATGGACTTTGACTATCAGTACCAAACAGGTGCAATAGACCGCGTGCTTGTGATTGCGCCCAATGGCGTTCACCGAAACTGGCTAGACGAATTAAACAAGCACTGCGATAGCCCACACATGGCTGTTGCCTACTCATCCACAATGGGTGTGCGTTCGCGGCGTGAACTGGATATGCTCATTACCAACACAGAGCAAAGTGTTTTACCAATACTCACGATGAATGTAGAAGCATTCTCATCAAAGAAAGCAATCATGTATGCCACTAATTTCTGCCAGATGGGCAGGACATACATTGTTGTCGATGAATCATCACGCATCAAGACACCTGGTGCAAAGCGTACCAAGGAGTTAATCAAGCTGGGCAAGCTGTGCATATGCCGTAGGATTCTGACAGGCACACCTGTTACCAACTCACCCTTAGATGTGTTCTCCCAGTTTGCCTTCTTGGACAACCGCATATTGGGACACAAGAGCTACTACGCATTCAGGGCGCGATATGCAGTTGTTGTACCCATGTGTATGGGTGGCAGGACATTCCAGAGTGTCAAAGGCTACCGTAACATGGAGGAGCTGACAGACAAAGTAGCCAAGTACAGCTACCGCTGCTTAAAGCAAGAGTGCCTTGACCTTCCTGATAAGGTTTACTCCAAGCGCTATGTTGAGCTAGGTAAGGAGCAAGCACGCATCTACAAGTCATTGGTTGCTACGACCAAGGCGGAGATAGCGGGCGCTGAGATAAAAACACAGCTTATTCTCACTAAACTGCTCCGCCTCCAGCAGGTTGTTGGTGGTTTTGTGGCTGATGACGACGGCAACATGCACACCATTGATGACAACAAGCGCATAGGTACGCTGATGGATGTTGTGTGTGATGTGCACGGTAAGTGCATTGTGTGGGCTAGGTTCACGCAGGAAATAATTGCCATCGAAAAGGCTCTCCAGCAGGAGTATGGTAAGGACGCAGTGGTGAGTTACTATGGAGCCACCACGGCAGCAGACCGTGATGCAGCAGTACAACGACTGCAATCTGATAGCACATGCCGTTTCTTTGTAGCCAACCCACATGCAGCAGGAATTGGTTTAACACTGACCGCTGCTGAAACCACTGTGTACTACTCACATGACTTCTCACTGGAGACACGCCTTCAATCCGAAGACAGAAACCACCGACATGGTACAAAGAACACTGTGCGATACATTGACCTAGTGGCTTCTGACACAGTGGATGAGAAAGTGCTGTCAGCCCTCATTGAGAAAAAGAACTTTGCGGACATTATCACGCAAGATGTATCTTTAATGTGGCTTTAATGTTTGACCTCCATACTTCGCACATCAAATCAGCAGGAGGAAACAATGAACACACAAGAACTTGCAGACCGCTTGGCGAATGATGCAATGATTTCAAAATCCGAGGCTATGCGCATCATCAAATGCACATTCAAAATCATCAGAGAGTGTGAAGATGATGTCTCTATCAAGGACTTTGGTAGATTTGGCACGGCAGTTCGTGCTGCGCGCATCGGACGCAACCCTCGAACAGGTGAGCCAGTGCAGATTAAACAACGGCGTGCGCCCACATTCTCAGCAAGCAAGGCGTTGAAGGATGCTAAGAATGTTATCTGAGCCAGCAGCAGAAGGTGATGTTAAGCTGCTGTCCGAGCTTGTTGAGCGCATGAAGCGCGAAGGCGATGTGCTTGAGCGTGCCAGAGCTAAACTAAAACAGATGGAAACCAACTATCGTCAGCTCATAGAGGTGGACATCCCAACTGCTTGTGACAACAGTGGCATCATGGGCATACAGCTCCCATCAGGTGAGAAGCTTGAAATCAAGGACAACATTCGTGCATCTATCCCTAAGGCGAAACAGGAAGAAGCATTCTCTTGGCTTCGGGAAAATGGTTACGGTGACCTGATTAAGAATGTTGTATCAGTTAGCTTCGGTATGGGGGAGGATGACCTTGCAGAGCAAGCAGCAAAAACCTTGGCAAGTATGGACACGCTTCCTGAACAGAAGAAAGCTGTACATGCCAGCACACTCAAGGCGTGGGTGAAAGAGCGTACACTTGAGTGTGATGAAATCCCTGATGAACTCTTCGGGGTTTATCGTGGACAACGCGCTGTCTTAAAATAGCGCAAAATAAAAGTGAGAAATGGAGAGAAAACAATGTCAAAGACAGAGATGAAGCAAGTAAACGAGGCAGTACCTGCCTTCATGCAGCAGGGTGGTGAGATTGAGGGGTTCGAGAATGCAGATGCAGAAACATTCGCCATCCCATTCTTGCGTGTACTCCAGTCGGGGTCGCCAGCCGTTAAGAAGTCTGACCAAGCTGCTTATATTAAAGGTGCGGAAGAAGGCATGCTCATTGACACCGTGTCCAAGCAGCTATTTGATGGCGAAGACGGCGTAACCATTGTCGTGGTTAAGTTCGACCGAAAGTTTGTCGAATGGAAGGAAGGCGGTGGTTTCGTTGGTGAACATGCAGTTAATTCAGACATCGCATTGCGGGCAACACGCGACCCGAACTCATCACGGCTATTGGTTGGCGATGGTTCAACATACCTTGAGGACACACGCTACCTATATGTTGTTGCTGAACATGACGGTGACTTCTTTCCAGCGCTTATCACAATGAAGTCAACGCAGATTAAGAAGTCGAAAGCTTTGATGTCACTGGCACGCAACCTTTGTATGAAGCATAAGGTGAACCTGTTTGCGTTGAAGTTCACACTGACAACTGTTCCTGAATCCAATGACCAGAACTCATGGTGGGGTGTTAAGTTAAGCTATGATGGAATCATAGCAGACAAGGCACTGTATGATGCAGTTGTCGATTTCCGCGAGACGCTCACCAGCGAGGTTGCTGTTCAGGCAGATTTCCAAGAAGACAACTTCTGATTTAACTGAAATAAAAATGCCCACAAACCAATTAGTTTGTGGGCATTTCCATAGCGAGGAGGGCACTTGGGAATGATACACATTGCAGAGCGGTTGTTCAAACTATTCCGTGGACTGAGCAGGGCGCACGGTATATTTGAGATACAAGGGCGCTCACCTAGTGGTAAAATGCAGGGGCGCGCAAGGACTGTCTATGAGCAAGTCACTGTGGATAAGTGGTTGTCCCACATCAAAGGAAAGCAGGGCATTGGGATTGTGCCAATCAATGATGCAAATGAATGTGTGTGGGCGCTACTCGACATAGATGTTTATGACCTTGACCTATACGCACTGGAGCAGCGCATCATAGAGAACAAGCTACCGCTCACAGTTTTTCGCACAAAATCAGGCGGAGCGCACTTGACCCTATTCTTAAAGGAACCAGCACCCGCTGTAACTGTTCGTGAAAAACTTGTGGAATGGTCAGCACAGCTTGGTTTTGCTGGTTGTGAGGTGTTCCCTAAACAAGAAAAACTTGTGGGAAAAGAAGATGTGGGGAATTGGGTGAACATGCCCTTATTTGGTGGCGAGGACACAGATAGGTATGTCATCAAAGACAGGGATTCATTGGGGCTGGAGGATGCGGTTGCCCTCTGTGAAAGCAGACGGGTGTCTGTTGAGACAATGATTGCGGCAGGTGATTCAGGTGAGAATGTGTTCGAGGGGATGCCCCCATGCCTTGATTTGCTCACACGGAAAGGATTCCCAGAGGGCGTGCGCAACGATTCACTGTTCTCATTGGGTGTGTACTGCCGACTGCGCTATCCAGACGAGTGGGCAAAGCAACTGGAGGACATGAACAGGAGCTTTATGCAACCGCCACTGCCCGCAGCAGAGGTGACAGCACTTATCAAGTCACTTGAGCGCAAGGACTACTTCTACCGCTGCGACACGCCGCCGTTAAAGAACCACTGCAATAAAAGTAAGTGCTACACATGCGCGTATGGGGTAGGTGGCTCAGGTCAGGGAGCAGCAGTCACACTGAGTGACCTCCATAAAATTATGACAGAACCACCTATTTGGCTGCTGGTTGTGGACGGCAAGCGCATGCGTCTATCCACGGCGCAGCTCGCCAACCAGCAACAGTTCGCAGTGCGCTGCATGGAAGCGTTGTCTGTTGTGCCTCGCACAATGAAGGCAACTGAATGGAAAAACGAACTGTCACGCCTCATGCTGGAGGACAACGGTTACAAGGAAATACCTATGCCCGATGATGTGACCCCTGCGGGGCTGTTGTCAGACCTGTTGCACGAGTATTGTGAATCAGGCTCACGCAGAACAGTTGAGCGCAAGCACCTACTGGTGGGCAATCGTGTCTGGTATGATGAAGCAAACAGTGTTGCGTGTTTTCGTGGGAGCGGGTTTCTCGCATTCCTTGAACGAAAAAACTTTAAGGAAATGAAGACACATGAGATAACAGCCACAATGCGTACACGATTTGACTGTGAATCAAAGAAACGCTCTATCGAGGGCAAGTCTATCAATCTATGGCATGTTAAGATGGATGTGAGCAAGGGTGAGTTGACTATTCCAGAACATGAGGAGGACTTCTGATGATACGGCGATACCGCATCTACCTCGATGAAGTTGGCGAGGATAAGCGTGTCATCCACCGTCTATGTCGCATTGACATAGTGGAAGGAGACACACCCACATTACAGGTGCGCAACAAAGGAAAGACACCTGTTCGCAGGTATGTCTCACAGCACTCGGTGGACATACTCATGGATTTATTACAGGGCGGCGACTTGGATAAACACAACATAGGAGATGGCAAATGAAACAGTATCAAGACATCATCAAGCAGTGCTTGAGCAAGGGCGTGGTGAGAACAAACAGGACAAATCTCAAGGACAAGTTCATCCCATCAGCGGTCATACAGCATGACCTTCGCGATGGGTTTCCAGCACTTACCACAAAGCAGCTTTACTACAAACAATCTATTGGTGAAGTATTGGGTTTTATTCGTGGTTATGAAAATGCTGCTGATTTCGCTGCATTGGGTTGCAGGTTCTGGTTCAGTGATGCCAATGAGAACAGTGCATGGCTGGGTTCCCCTTACCGTAAAGGAGCAGATGACTTGGGTAAAGTCTACGGGGCAACATGGCGTAAACGAACCGCCTATAAAGAATTGGAATATGGCGACCCTGACTTTACCACAGAGGAGCATTTACTGGACTTGGGGTATGATTGCGTAGCCTCCTCTGAAAAAACACGAAATATCTTTTATGCAAAAGATATTGACCAACTTAAAGAGTGTGTAGATAAGATTATCAACAGCCCCAATGACCGCCGTATCATCATGCACGCATGGTTTCCCGAACTGTTTGATGAGATGGCGCTGCCACCATGCCATGTACTGTACAGATTCATCCCTGATGAACAGAGCCGTGTACTGCACATGAGCATGTACCAAAGAAGCTGCGACCTACTGCTAGGTGTTCCGATGAATCTATTTGGTTCTGCACTACTCCTGAAACTTGTGGCACACGCCACTGGGTATGTGGCGGGGGAGCTGTCACACTTCATGTCAGATGTTCACTTGTATGAGAACCAATTAGAACAAGCTGCAATTCAGGCAGAGCGGGAGCCGATGATGCTACCTGATGTTGAAATTGAGGGTGATTCACCACCGTTGCTTGCTATGGAGTGGCTTGAGGGTGTGTCACCAGACGATGTGAAGCTGCTCTACTACAAACACCACCCTGCACTGGCTCGCGTTGAGATAGCACAAGGATGACAACACCTCTTATCTTGGAACACATCACACCAAGGCACTGGTGGCAGCGGTCGAAGTGGCGACTACATACCGATTTCACATCGCACACAAGCACAGTACCAGAAGGTTTCATCACTGATGGCGTGAGCGCGCCACTGGTACTGGCTGCATTCATTTCACCAACAGGGAGGGCAATGGAGGCAGCCGTTGTCCATGACTATGAGCTTTCTCTGCTGTCTCCAACAGACAGCAGAGAAGTGGCTGATACAATGTTTCACATTGAGTTAATAAAGTATGGCATAGGTTACCGCAGAGCGAGAGTGCTTTTCACAGCAGTGCGGTTATATGGAATAGTAAAAGTAGCTATAGCAAGGAGTTAGTATGACAAAGAAAGTCATCTACGGGTCGCCTGGTTGCGGCAAAACAACTAGGTTGATTAAGATAGTAGCAGAAGCAGTGGCAGCGGGAACACCCATTGAGCGCATCGGGTTCATGTCACACACCAAAAAAGGTGCGCAAGAGGCGCTTACACGAACATGCACCACGCTGGGAATAAACGCAGATGATGCGCCGTGGTTCACAACCATCCATTCAGCCTGCTATAGATTGAACGGTGTGGCTAAAGCACAGGTTGTCACATGGCGCGACTACAGAGCGTTTGCTGATTGGATTGGGACAACGGTAAGGAACCCTTCGGGTGATTCAGAGGAATCACTGCGTGATGCAGATGAAGATGATGGCGGTTGCGCCCTGCGAATTGGTGCGGTTGCACGGAATGCGTGCCGTGACCTAAAGGAAGTGTGGGAGGAGTACCAAGGCGTGTCATGGGAGGTGTGTGAGTTCATCAACAGAGGGTGGGCGCAGTGGAAGGAGAACATGCACAAGGTCGATTTCACTGACATGCTGGAGCAGGTGACCACATCCCCTGCGCTTGACCTGCTCATCCTCGATGAAGCCCAAGACATGCCGCAGCTACAGTGGCGAGCAGCAGAAGTTCTAGGAGCTACCGCACATCAGATAATCGCAGCAGGCGATGATGACCAAGCTATTTTCGGATTTACTGGGGCGACACACGAAGACTTTGTGTCGTTCTCGGGGGATTGTGAAGTCCTTGAGCACAGCTACCGATTACCGAGTGCAGTGTTCGATGCAGCCAACGACATACTGCTTAACATACATGACCGTGTCCCTAAGAAGTGGGAAGCACACAGTGTTGGCGGCAGCGTCACAACAGTGGCAGATGTTGATGACCTGCCTCTTGATGCAGGGGATTGGATGCTCATTGCACGGAACAATTACCTGCTAAAACGCTACGAAGAACACCTCATTGAGCGTGGCTTACTTTTCCGCTCGAAAGAGGGAATCAGCCTTGACCAAGACCTAGTGCGTGCAGTTAAGGCACAAATAAACTTGTCATCAGGCGGTACAGAAACCCCCACTGCCATTGATAACATGCTGTCATTCATGGCAGTGGGCATTCAGTACAAGCGAGGGGCGCGTAAGCGTGTCCTTGATGGTAGTACGCCCCTCAATTCATCACAGCTTGTGACACAGTATGGTGTTGGTTGTGATGCGTTCCTGCACCACTGGTTTGATGTTTTCACACGAGCAGATGCTGCAATGGTGCAGTACATGCGCCGTTGCCTAGCCAACAAAGAGCAGGTGACAGGCACGCCGCGCATATTTGTCGGCACAATCCACGCAGTTAAGGGCGGCGAGGCGGACAATGTGGCGGTACTACTGGACACATCGAAGCGCTCGACCACTGCTATGGACAACGGCGGCTGCGATGCAGACAACGAGTGGCGGTGCTTGTATGTAGCTACGACACGCGCAAAGAAAAACCTGTACTATGTAGAGCAGCAAGGGAGGTATGGCTATGCTACCTGACCTAACTGACCAGAAAGTCATTGCTATTGATTTAGAGACTTATGACCCAAACCTGAAAAAGAAAGGTGCAGGGCACTACAGACATGATGGCAGGATATTAGGTATTGCAGTGGGTGTTCCTGACGGCAGGCGCTGGTATTTTCCGATTGATGGCAGGCACTACACTGCCAGACAGTTGCGCCGCTGGTGTGCTAAAAACCTGACCACTGGCGCAACCCTTGTTGGCGCGAACATCATGTATGACCTTGCATGGTTGCGCTCTGAGGGCATGGCATTCAAGCCGCCGTTTTTTGATGTGCAGTTTGCAGAAGCACTCATTGATGAACATGCACGCAGGTACAGTCTTGATTCCATAGCGGACAAGTACCTTGGTGAGCGCAAAAAGGGCGATGCCCTGTATGATTATTGCGCCAAGAACTTCGGCGGGAAACCTGACCAGAATCAGCGAGCAAACATATACCGTGCCCCGATTGAGCTGGTTGCAGAATACGCAAAGGGTGATGTTGACCTCCCGTTGCGTATTCGTGAGAAGCAGTTGGTTATCATCAAGGAGCAAGAGCTAGGTCGCGTGTGCAGCATTGAGCACCGCTTGATACCGCTGCTCTTGGACATGAAGTTTCGTGGTGTTCGCATTAACGAGGAACACCTGCACGACTGCCGTATCTTTTTTAACAAGGGTGTGGTGATTGCGCAAGAGAACCTAGACGAGGCAGCAGGGTTTCATGTCGATGTGAACATTAAGAGCGATTTGATTCGCTTGTTTGAGAGCATCGGTCAGGAGTACCCGACAACCGCGAAGGGTAACCCATCCTTCACTAAACAGTTCCTTGAGTCATGCCCTGCGGAGGCGGCTCAACTAATCGTCAAAGTTCGTGGTTATGCCAAAATGAAATCCACATTTGTGGATGGGTATATGTCTTATCTGCATGAAGGCAGGCTCCACTGCGACTTCCATCCACTACGCTCGGATGAGGGCGGGACGGTGTCAGGGCGGTTCAGTTCATCGCGACCAAACCTACAGAACATACCGTCAAGAGACCCTGTATTTGCGCCCATGTTACGCGGCTTGTTCATCCCCGATGACGGCGAGAAGTGGGCAAAGATTGATTACAGTTCTGTGGAATATCGAATGCTTGTTCACTATGCGCAAGGACAAGGTTCAAATGCTGTTCGCGACCTGTTTGCCAAAGACCCAACCACTGATTTCCATCAGGTGGTAGCTGACATGACAGGGTTGACTAGGAAAATGGCGAAGGGACTGAACTTTAGTCAGTTGTATGGGCAGGGCATCCGAGCAACCGCTGAGACATTGCACTGCACTGTGACTGAAGCAAAGGCGTTCAGGACTGACTATGCAAAAATGGCCCCCTACATCCAGTCAACAGGCGCAGCCATCCAAGCGGCGGCAGGGAGTCGTGGATACTTGCGCGGATACTTGGGGCGCAGGCACAGGTTCCCCTTCTGGGAGCCGAGCAACTGGGAACTCTCGCAGGAGCTTGGTCGCTTCCGCAGCAGGGAAGAAGCCGTTGAAGCCGTTGCGGGTCGTGGTGGTGTAAAGAGAGCGCAGATGCACAAAGCGATGAACGCGCTCTTTCAGGGAAGCTCTGCTGACATAATGAAGTGTGCAATGGTTCGGCTGTATGAGGGTGGTTTACTGGATGTCCTTGGTGCACCTATGCTAACAGTGCATGATGAGCTGGATTTCTCTGTCCCTGCGGACGGTGGGATGGAAGCTATGCAGGATGTGAAGGCGGCGATGGAGGATTTTCCTGACCTAAAAGTACCGCTTCTAGCAGAGATAGATATGGGCGATGATTGGGGTCATCTGGAATGACAGAAGGTGGTGCTTCGTATTTAATGAACACTTAATGTTATGGCGTTACTGTTCGCGTAGGTAATACATGGAGGATAATATGACAGAAGACAAACAAGGAAGCATTGATGTGACAATCAAAGGAGAAGGCAAAGGATTCGCATACTTCTGCGTCACGCAGTCAGAAGACAGTGAGAAGTGCCTATGCACACGCGCGTTTCCTGATGGCATGAGTGATGAGACTGCACAGCAGGCAGTGCAGGCAATGGCGCTGTATGCAATCAAGATGCTGCCAATCACATCAGTGCTGGAAGCGGCTATCAATCAGCTCACCGATGGCAATTCGTAAGTGTCCGAAGTGTGGTAAGCTATCTGGTCGTCCCAATTTTCTACAAACACATGACTGTGAGTTGGTTCGCACAGTTCTTCGGGATAGGGTAAATGTGCCCTTGGGGAAGTACGCCAAGATGCTGGAGCCACATGATGAGAAGTGAGATACCATGGGTGTTGGTGGTTGCATGGAGTGCATGGGCGTTGATTGTGTTCGCCCATGCACTCTTTGACCACGGCTACGAGAGTGCGCCACTGACACAGGTTTGCTTGAATGGGTACTTGTACAAAGTAAGCCACCAGTCGCTTGTGACAATGTATGACGACACAGGTCATCAATGGAGATGTCAATGAGGGTGCTGGTCAATAAGCGTAAGTCGGGGTGTGTTAAATAAAATAGTGGGGGAGTTATGCGGAATGCTAGAGAGAGCATGAGACTGCGAAACAGAGAGATAAGGGGGCGGCGGCAGGCAGGGTTAGCAAAGTCCCGCGCCTATTATGCAAGGCTTCGGCAGGCATGACTAAGGGCGTGATGCTAAACAAGGGTGATGCCCTTCGGGTGTATCGGAAGGAGTGTATCGGCAGGGGCGGGAATAGGTACTGGCAGCAGTCATGGATAGTGTTCCCCAAGGGTAAAGCCTGCATACCTAATGCGATTAGATTAAGCAATGATGTTGATGGGATAAAGGTGGTAGATAATATGGGTAGGTTAGTGCAGATTATAAAGCCGTATGGTAGGGAGGAGGCGGAAGGTTATGTGGATTATATTATGAGCAGCAAGTGGAAATTGGAGTGTTGAACCTGTAAGGGTTCCAGAGCATACGGGTAATTCATGGCAATGAATGCCCAGCTAGCATATATAATGAAGGCTAGGAGATAATAATGAGTAGATGTAGTAGTGAGAAAATGCAAGAGCTAGTGAGAGTATCAAAATTGGAAGAGGCTGCAAAGCACATAAAGGTTGGGCTAGTGCCGCCTGTAGTGGATACCACGGTAATAGGGGTCAAGTTCGCAGTGGACGGTAAGCCTATGTTCACGCTGGAGGAAGTATATAAGCGTGGGAAGACTGGACTGTGCCTGCTTAGCACTCACGACTATGCGTCTAGGCAGGAGATTATACTAGCCCTAGATGCAGTTAAGGACTGGCTAGCTAAGGAGGGAAGGGATAATGAGTAATAAGGATGATAAGATGGGGTATAAGGTATGCTACAACTGCGCTGCAAAGGCGGTTGCCCGCCTAGCCCCCTGTAAGGCTGATGTATGCCTATCTTGTGGCGTGTTTGTAAGAGGGAAGCTTAAGCTGCCTACGCCATCAGGGCATTGCAGTAATCATAGCTGCCAACATGGCGTAGTGAACACATGGTATGCCAGATTTATATGCCTAGATTGTGAGACAGCGGCTAGCGTAGCATATAATAAGCTTAAAGCTACATACGATAAAAATAAGGAGGGTGCGATGGTAGAGCCTGAAGCAATTAAGGATGATAAGGTAACAGATACACTAGCACAGCGCGGTAGGGTATATGGTGATTTTAAGGGTGTAGCAGCCACAGCCCAAGCATTGAAGGTTATACTAAATCAAGCGGAGCTTAGCCCAAGCCAGCAGGAAGCTATTGATATGATATGCTCCAAATTAGCACGAATCACAAATGGTGATGCTGCGTATGCAGATAGCTGGCTGGATATTGCAGGCTATGCTAAGCTAGTTTACAACGAACTAGAAGATAATGGAGGTAAGAGATAATGAAAGCCATCAGGAACAACACACAAGTACGGCTGCCCTCAGGGAGGGTTGGGCGAGTAGTAGTTACACGGCGAGAGCGTGAGCTAATAGATGCAGGGTCGCTACATGAGGTAGGCGTGCTTGAATCTAATGGGCTACGCAGCTCTTACCTAATCAGCGAACTGACCCCTGTACATGATACGCCTGAATATATGCGGTTCGGTGTGTGTATTCATGGGACACCTGCGGTGGAGCTTAAGCTAGAGGATGGGAGCTGCACGCTAACAGTTCTACAAGACCGTTTCACTAAGTCGGACATGGTGAGCGTGTTAGATGAGGTCAGGGACTTCATAGTCAACGGTGGGAGTGATGAATAAGGACAACAAAGTAAGTCAGAATGTAGTGCTAATAAATGAACAGGGGCGCACGCTAACGGTAACAGCCCGCATATCCCCTAGCATTGGCATCATCATGCTATCACCTAACGGCAAGTACCTAAAGGGTGAGTATGTGCGCGGTGAGAATAAGGGTAAGCGTATTGAAATATATCGCCTACGAAGCCCAGACTGGAAACTGTCTGCGCCAGCAGGTAAGCTATACCGAACCATGCTGAGTAATCATGGGCTAGTGTATTGCCCAGCCTGCGATGGCGAATGCCAAGATGAGATGGGTGGTAGTGATTGTGGGTACTGTAGCGGTGGTGGCGTTGTTAAGGAGAAGTATAATGCGGTTGAATGAGACAATTAAAAGAGAGATTGTTGATAGTGTGGTGGCGTTCGAGCTTGGTGGCGCTAAGAAGGTGCTGGACAATGCGCGTTTAGAGCTTGGTGAGCGCGTATATGATGCCATCGTACCGAAGGATGCCAGAAAAGCTCTTAGCGAGCTTCCTGTGAACTTTAAGCAGTATGTTGGGTCAGTGGTGGTGGATGGTTTTGATGTGGTTTTCAGCACACCTAAGCCTGTGCCTATCCAAGCACCTGAAACAACGCCTGAAATGATGGCTGCGGTGCATGAGTTCCAAGAAGCGGAGCAAACCTACATGCACGAGGTACAGCGCATTGAAGATTTGTTACAGCAAATGGTGTTTGACTATGTGAACACCACCGACCAGCTAATCAAACATTGGCACGGTGTTGTTCGTTTTTGCAGTTTCTATGATGATGTAATGGAACGCAGTATCAACATTGAGGCAAACCTACATGGCGAGTGAGCGCGCACTGGCGCGATGGGTAACCAGCAAACTGAAAGAGGGAAAGGCTTTCTACCAGCGATTTGAAGACAAGTTCACGCCAGGTATTCCAGATTTGATGTTCTTAGATAAGTCAGGGCAGGTGCATTGGGTTGAGTTGAAGTGCATACCATGCTTGCCAGTGCGACCAACCACCGTGGTCAATGTGGGTATGCGCATGGGGCAAGTCGAGTGGCTTGGTTCATTGGATGATGCAGGGGGCAAGGGCTACACGCTTGTTCAAGTTGATGCAGATGTTTTCTTGTTCAAGGGGGCTTGTACTGGTATCCAGAAGATGGATTTTGCATGGAAGGCGCATATCCAAGGGCGTGCGGGCGTGGTCAAGTGGCTGCAATCGTGAGCATGACCATGGCAGAGTGGCGCAGGTTGCGCCACTCTGCTGGCTTCGTTTCAGATGAAGCCCTGCGGCGGCGGTTGCATATATCGCGCTTGTGGGAAAAGGGCGGAGTGCGTAAATGGATTGTTGAGTATGTCCAGTTGTGTCGCGCCTGCCAACTGCCAGCAAATGCGGCTAGGTATCCCGCCCATGAAGTCGCCGACCCTGTGGGCGCATTGCGCGGCATTGGTTGGCAAGTGAAGGAAGTCGCATGCTTCCTTGGTGTGGGGCGCAGTTGCTTGGATAAGTGGCGAACAGGCAATGCCCCTGTACCGCAGTGGGCGCGTGTTGTTTGCTCGCTGGTGTTGCAGGTACACGCGCTGCAACAATATATTGAACACAAAAAGAAACCCTGCAAGCCGTGAAGCTTGCAGGGTTTCTTTTTGTTCACTGCCGCACAGGCAGCTTAAAAGAGTGGCTGCATCAGGTAGCTATGTCCATGGCATGTCCACGCCATGTCCCACTCATTGTCCAGCTCGCTGGCAGAGCATAGGGCTACATAGTGCAGCTTGCCCGTACAGTCACGGTAGTTCACAACTACGCTGCCATCATCAAACAACTGGTGCGGGATGCTCTTTATTTCTGAATAGAAGCACCTGCATGAATCAAAACTAGGCTCACATTTCTCGCCCATAGTCTCCTCATATTCAGCATGCCAATTGTCCAAGAATTGCTCTGCATGTGTCATAGTGCTTGCTCCTTCGCAGGTTTGTTATGGTGTGCGGATAGCAGTGTGGCGATGATGAAAGTGGGTGCGCCTGCCTTGGCTAGGCAGTGAGCCTGTCCCTTGTAGCAGTCATCAGGGTAGAAGGGCAAGCCTCGGCTGAACATCATATCGCGTAAGTCCTGCGGATTCTTCGGCTTGTTCCGCGTGTCCCACATATAACGCAGCTCGCCGCCATGCTCATGCCATGTGGTGAAGTCCTCGCCAAGTGCTGCTATGTAGTCAGGTATCGCAGGGCAAGCCGCATAAATTGCACCTAAGATGAAGCTATGTTTTGCAGCGGTTGTCATGCGCCCTTGGTTCGGGTCGCCTGCATCGTAGCTCTCACCATCGAAGTCCACCGCGTACCATGTAAATGTTGCACCTGGATAACGCCGCGAATCAGTCCGCCGTAGTTTGAAATCACCCATCTCTAGGTTCAGTGTTTCAAGTGCTGTTTTCATATCACATACCCCAAATCAATAACCTTAATGTCAGGATGGCTTATTTTATAGCCATTGAAGTGTTTTGCAGACAATTTCCCGTGCTTTGCTATCAGTGTGTGTACGCTCCCCGCCTCGCCCTTCCATGATGCAGTGGTGTACACACGCTCACCCACCTTTTCGGGATTGTTTAGTTTGACGCGCCAAACCTTGATGAGGACTTTACAATTCCTCTTATATTCTGCCGTGTAGATAAATGTTTTCATATCAAGCCCCCATGATTTTCAGAATTAAATCGTGTAGGAAAGCAAGCCCCCACACTATGATGATGGCAACGATGATTTTATCCTGCATCATCTTGCCAACGCTTAACAAGCCGCGCCTCGTGTTTTTCATCTCGTGGTTTTTGGTAGCAGACAAGCACGCCTTTAGAATAAAACTCGAGCACGCCTTCGCGGTTTTTGGTGGCGATATAGTTGGGCTTTCTCACCTAACAAGCCCCTTAACCATATCATTCACAACATCATAAAGCTGCGGTGACGCTGCGGTGAAGCCGTCGGTTGATTGTATTGTGTACATGGCAGTCATCGGCAGGTACATCAGGTCAAAACCAAGTTCAATAAACGCAGGCGGCAAGTCGTCATGCTCCTGTACATAGTCGCGGATGTCCTGCACAAGCCGCAACTTGCCTGTGCGTAGTTTTGCGATTCTTTTCAGCATACTTCACCCCCTGAAAAAACAATAGCCGCGCGCTTGTGGTAAAGAACAAGGAACATTTTTTCCGCATCTTGCCGCGCCTGTAGTGTATATTGTGCGTTGTTTGGTAGGGTACTAAGCACCTTCTGCAACTGCATGCCAAAGCAAGCAACTGGTTGCAAGCTCGCTTGCGCGGTTGCCGCATGTTTAACCACTTCTGCAACGCGTGGTTGCGTGCGTGGCTGGTCGATTATCTCCGCGAAGTCCTGCCACACAGGGCGTTTTTGACTTTTTGGTATTGTCTTGCGTGGATATAGAAAGACGGTTTTTCCTATTGGTGCGAAGGTTTCAGGAAAAAGCGCGGCTATGTGTTGCCCGTCAGTCGCTTCTAGCGTGCCATCAGGTAGTAAGGTAAGGGCGAAATCGCGCATGCTTGCCCGCTGAACCACAATTGCGGTGCGTAAATTGTTGGCGTTTAATAGTTGTAAAGTCATGCCCATTTCCCCTTTTGCTTCTTTATTTCCCAAAAACTGCATGCAGCATCGGTCAGTTGTATATGGTCAAGCCGCAGGTATTCGCCGCGCTCTGCCAGTGTTGCGTTCAGTTGCTCAAAGCCCTGCGGTGGCAGGTTAATCAACTGTGCTATGCAGCGGGCGACTGAATCAAGCCCTGTGCCGTCTGCGGTCGCAATGCAGCCGCCGCGCGTTGCGGTTGTGTTGTCTGTCTCTCTTACTGCGAACATATTATAGCCGCCCCATATCATCATAGTAGTGCATCAGGCGGTCGTATTCGCCGACTTCTGGAATCGTTGCGAAAGAGTACCAATAGCCCTTGTCGGTGCGTGTTGCCTTGCATAAGCATTTATGGCGGTTAATCACACCGATTTTCTCGTGTGCATTGTTGTAGAGCATGACTTCACCACGCTTGCGCTCGGCATAGCCCACACACTGTGGCGAGTGTTCCGCCGTGGTTTCTGCAAATTGCTTGTTGTTCAGGGTCAGCATGTCCACCCCATGCAAGCGCGCGTGCTGATATAGTATAAAGCAGCATGGTCGCTCATTTGGTATTCAGCAAGCATTGCCCGCGCCTCACGCCGTGTATTGAAGTGGTCAACCGTCTCCAGCTTCCCTTCGCTTTTTCGTTGAATATAATATGCGCCCATCATTTGCCCCTTTGGTTTAGCTCATCAGTACGGCGGGAACCACCCGACCGCAGACCCCCGAAGGGGTTTCGCCGCTCTTATGCGTCAATGTAAAGATTCGCCCAATGTTCAACCGCCACCCACACCAGAACATTCGCCACGCTCACATCCTGCTCGCCGCCATTCATCGTTTCGTAGATTTCCTCACGGGTATTGTCCACGCCGCGAAAATGCTGAACCATTGCATCCATATTTTCGCCGCACTCATACGCCATTGACGCAAGCAAGGCGTTTATGTCTTCACGGTTTTCTTTATAAAACGCCCCTGTCTCGCTGTAGTAAATGAAGCCAGAAACGCCGTTGACGCAACCATGCTCACAAATATCTTGCGCGGCGGTTTTCAAGTCCTCATGGTATTCAGACAAACGATGTTCTATGTTCTCTTTCAGTTGTGCTTTCATATTGTGCTCTCCTGTGGTGAGTTGATGCCCCAATGATATGGGGCAGGTGTTAGATTATCGTGAATGGTTCATTAAAGTTTCTTAATCTTTGGGCACATGATAGCCGCGCATGAGTTGCAGTGTCTTTGCCGCCATATAGTCCCAATATCCCTTCAAGATTTGCGCTTGCTGTTTTTCTGTGGGGTTTACAGGTAGCGCGCCCCAATCTTGTGCAAGCTCAAGGATGTTGTGGTTCATAAACTCAATGTTTAAGGCAAGCCCTTGCAACCAATTACAGCAAGCCGCTTGCTCACCGTTGTGCTGCGCCTCGTGGTCAAAGCGTTGTTTGATATGTTCGCAGAGTTCAAAGTTTGACGCGGGCGGTGTTTCGTTGTTGTCATCCCATGAGTGCCGCGCCGCGTCCAGGATATGCCGTTTTGCTGCTTGGTCCTGTGTGTGTGCTGTGCTGCCGTTGAAATATGCCATTCTATAGCCCCCGTGTGCGTGCGAATTTGATGATTTTTGCTGCTTGTGCTGTGGTTAAGTTGAACCGCCGCGCGGTTGCTTGAACGCTGTCCCGTGTTGTGGTGTAGCTGTGATAGACAAAAGCGGCGCGGCTCATAGTTCAACCACCATGAAAGCCGCTTTTTTGTTGATTGATTGCGCCCTGTATTGCATCAGGTGTGCTTTCTCATAGTCATCTGTTGTCCACGCCATGCTGATGTCCCCAGTTGAACAAGTGCCTAGCGTTGAATGATTCAAAAAGAACCCTGTTTTTTCGTCTTGTATGTAGTACATATTGAAGCCCCTTGTGGTGAGTTGATGCCCCCCAATGATAGGGGGCAGGTGTTAGATTATCGTGAATGGTTCATTAAAGTTTCTTAATGCAAGGCGATACGCGGCGCGCGTACTGTGTGAAAGTGTCGGCGCGATACACGCGGAAAGCTTCACCATTGCGGAAGCGGAATGATTTTAGGCTGTTGTGCGTCACTGTCGGATTGATTGCGCGCTCGATTTTACCTGTGACATGGTCGCGCTTTGTTTTGTGGCTTTGTTGAAAGCGGCGCGCTTTGGTTTTGGTTTTGGTTTTGATGCTGTGTTGATACATTGTTTTCTCCCTGCCGCTGGTTGCGGCGTGGGGCAAACAATAGGGGGTGCGTGTTAGCAGAGTATGAATGGAACATTACAGTTTCTTAATGTTTGAAAGTGGCTTCGGTATATAAGTAACCACGCGCGCGTATAAACAAGGTGTGTGCCAGATGTCAAAGGTGTGAATGCACAAAAAATAGGCATTGTTTGCGGTTTTGGGGGTGTGATGGTGGAAGTTCGGTTCTTTGATTATGCGGCGGCGAGTCGTACGCGGTCGATGATTACGCGCAATGACCAGCGGGCTATTTGTCGAATGTTGTCAGAAGGGATGCCGCTGGCGGATATATGCGGCGCATGGGGTGAGTCAGTAGGTTTAGGGTGTTCGCTTGGTGATGTGGTTTTCAGTATGTCCCATAATCCGCATATAAAGGCGCGAATCGAGACCGCGCAAGCACTGTATGAACAAGCAAAAGCGTGTCATTTAGAAGCGGCAACAATGAGCGCGGCGGCTGATTCAGGAGCAACGAACCGCGAACGGCTGGCAGCAATCCAAGAGGCAAAATTGGGCATCGTGGCGCACGAACCGAGTGGCGCGGCTCACGGTTCGTGCGGCGGGCTGGCTGGTGCGTTGAAGGCGGTCAGGTAAGCGTGGTGCGTGGTGCGTGGTGCATGCAAAAAGGAGTCTCTTTTGGGGTGGGGGTGGCTTTTTCACAAAACTAAGTTTATGTATGACATGGTCGTCTCTAAAAATTGTGCGAACAGTGCATTACCCACAATGGGACTAAGGGCATTAGCCATGGTTCAAGGACAACAAACAGTGGTTTCACACCCACAAAAACCCAGGCAAAATCAAAAGTGGAATGATGGTGGAATGCTAGAGAGCCTTACTATCATTGATATATTTGGACAGCCTTCCACTTTTGAAAATCACTGGAATGATGCTGGAATGGCAGGTAGGTCAGGCAGAAAGCCTTTGGTGGAAACAGTTCTTGGTGGGTTGCAATTTTGGAGAAATACTGTATAGGGTAGAGCGGTGGTTGTTATTCCAACATAACTACTATTTTTATAAGAATATATATCTTATGCAAGAGTTACAGTCACCAAAATAGAATATAATAGTATATTAGATTTAGTTCTTTATAGTTTTCAACGGTTTTTGCCATTCCAGCGTCATTCCACTTTTGAAAAGTGCTGGAATGGCAAGCAGCTAACTTGTTGATATATAACATGGACTGACCGTCCACTTTTGAAACAGGTGCTGGAATGGCAGCCCACAAACTGCTGGGTTTTAATGGCATACGGGGAGTAGGGGTATTAGAATGGAACATGAGATAGCCAAATATGTGAATGATTTCAAGGGTTTCGTTGCTCACATGATTGAGTGGGAGGGCGAGGATGGGGCTGATACATGGCAGAATGATGTGATGGACATCGTGAACACGCACCTCGGAGGGGAGAACACAGCACTGCGTGTCGCAGTGAGTTCAGGTAATGGTGTAGGCAAGTCTGCCTTCTTATCGTGGCTCATCCTCTGGTTCATCAGCACCCGCCCTCACCCACAGATTGTTGTTACTGCAAACACATCAACACAGTTGTCCACAAAAACATGGCGTGAGCTGTCCAAGTGGCACAAGCGCATCTATCACTCTGACCTATTCCAATGGTCAGCAACACGCTTTGCTTTGAAGGAGCAGGCGGACACATGGTTTGCCTCTGCTGTCCCTTGGTCTGAAAAGAACCCTGATGCGTTTGCTGGAACGCACGAGGAGCATGTGCTTGTGGTTTTTGATGAAGCATCAGGAATCATTCCTGTCATTTGGGAGATGACAGAGGGTGCGATGACCACACCTGGTGCAATGTGGTTGCTTTTG
>Ga0256829_1000624_pt1 | contig 34256 bp, 36 predicted proteins | sample 131447metaG_FD_185979 | JGI IMG/M metagenome (GOLD analysis project Ga0256829, IMG submission 185979) | Hydrothermal vent microbial communities from Lau Basin, Pacific Ocean - 131-447 | ecosystem: Environmental > Aquatic > Marine > Hydrothermal vents | place: Pacific Ocean: Lau Basin | collected... | reverse complement strand
AAGAACTTAGTTCTAATCCTGCAACTATCAAAGCATTACATATTGACGTTAAAAACGGAATGTATGATAAAGTGCAACCAATTGCTTCAAAACTTAAAGTCTATGATGGTGGTTCCAAATCAGATTTTGAATACTACAAAGAAGCTGCAAAAGTATATTTCGCAGAGATTGAGCAAACTCAACGTGCTACAGAAGAGCAAGCTAGAGTGGAGGCTGAAGCAAAAGCTGCAAGAGAAGCTGAATTGGCGAAAGTCAAGGAAGCTGAACAGAAGCGTAAATCAGTGAAGCAAAAAGCCGACAAACGAAAAAGTGCAGTGCCAACTAGAAAAGGCACTGGAACCAAAAAAGCTATCGACTACTTAGAGGATTCTGATGAAGACTTCGAGAAGTGGTATGCTCAACTTCAGGACAAGCTGTAAAAGCTTGACTGAGCCACAATAAAAAGGAATTAAATTATGGCAAACGTATACGGAGATGGTACTAACAGTACTGCAGGCGCAAATACAATCACACATTATTATGACAGAGCTGGTATTAAAGCAGCAAACAGAGTAAATGTGTATGGACAGTTTTCTTCTAGAAAATCAATGCCTACAAAAATGGGTAAAACTTATAAGGTAAGTAAATTCTTACATATGTATGACCGCACTACTGGTGATGCTGATTTTGCAGCAAAAGGATACATGACTGCTCGTACTGCTGATGAAGTCTCAACTTCACTAACTAATGCACAACTTGCTGAGGGTGCTGGAGCTGTAAATAAGCGTTCACTCCAAAAAGTAACAGTAGAAGCAACTCTTGCACGCTATGGTGAGATGATTGACTATACTGATGAAGTAGAGTTATTTTCTGAAGATGCAATTCAAGTGCGTTACCGTGAGGAACTTGGTGAGCTTGCAAATAGTAGATTTGAAGATCTAATTCAATTAGATATGCTTGGAACTGGTACAGTAATGTATTCTGGTGTTGCAACTTCTAAAGCTACAATTGGTACTAGTGCAGCAGCAGATGGTTCTGACGATGCAGCTTGGAAAGTATCTTACGACTTGATTCGTAAAGGTGTTCGTAAACTAGTTCGTAACCGTGCTAAGAAAAATACTTCTATCGTAACTGGTTCAACTAAAATTGGTACACAACCAATCGCAAAAGCATTCTATGCAATCGTAGATGCAGATGTCAAATCTGACCTTGAGAACTTAACTCGTGGTACAGGTGCTGAAACTGAGTACGTATATGTTCCTGCTCATAAATATGCTGGTGCTGCAAGCCTTGCTGAAGGTGAAGTTGGTGCAATGCACGAAGTAAGATTCATCGAGTCTGAAGCTGCTGTAGTATATGCTGGTGCTGGTGCAACAGTAAGTGATGGAACTACTGCTTACTCTGGAACTTTAGCATATACTGGTGACAGCCTTACTGGTAAGTTTGATGTTCACGCAATCCTTTTCCCAACTGAAGGTGCATTTGGTACTGTTGGCCTTAAAGGTAAAGGTAAAATTAAATTCAACTCTAAAGCTCCAAGCTCTGTTGAACTTTCTAACCCTTATGGAACTCAAGGTTTCTTCTCATACAATTTCTTCTATGCGGGATTGATTCTTGAGGAGGAGAAATTACTTGCTATCTATACTTGTGCTTCTAAGTAAGCCAACCATTTGTTAATCTGACCTATTAAGGTCAGATTAACTATAACTTAACTATAATAAAAAAATAAAACTAAAAAACCTCAAAGGAATTAGAAAATGAGTAAACTCGAAAATTTAAAGACAGAAGCAAAAGAGCTTGGTCTACAATTTAGTCCTAATATTGGAGAAGCAAAGCTTCAAGCAAAAATTGATGAATATTATGAAGCACAGGAGACTCCTGATATTGCAGTAAAACAAGCACTTGATGAAGTTAATGGAAAAACTGAAGAAGTTCAAGAAGATAAAAATGAACCAAAGAAGTCGAAGAAAAAGACTATGGGTGAATTAGCTCGTGAGATGGAAGAGTCTGCACGTAAGACAAAGATTGTAACAATCATTGATAATGATCAGCGTGTGAATAACCAAACAACAAGTTGCACAGTAAATTGTGGAAATGAGTGGTTTGACCTAGGACAGAAGATTCTGCCTTTAAACCTTCCAGTAGAAGTAATGCAAGGACACTTAGATGTACTTAAAGAGGTTCGTATCCCTCAGCATGTCAAAGACCAAAAGACTGGATTAAGTAGAGTTACTATGCGTCCAAGATATACTATCAGCTACGAAGACATTAAGCCTTCAGAAGACTAGATATATAGAACCACTCTAGGGTGGTTCAATTATATCTATAAAAAAGGAACCAAATGGCATCAACACAAATATATACTAAAGAATCGGTGAATCCTTTAGATGTAACAAAATACTATAGAGAATTAATGAATGCTTCAATGGATAAGGATAGTGTTTATATTCATGCAAAAGAAACAATGCAATCATTTTTCGAGAATAGCAATATGACTGATCCAGATAAAGCAAATATTCTTAGCGGAATGTTAACTCAGATGGTTGGTTCCATTACTGCAAATAGCATGAGTACTGCATTAGCTGTTGCAAAAGAAGAAAGAGATGGAACATATCAATTAACTAAGCTTCGTGAAGATACATTACTCACTCAGGAACAAAGAGATAAGCTTGCTCAAGATAAAGATAATGCAGTATCACAAGGAAAATTGATAGACGCTCAAAGAGATGAAATTGTAATTAAGGGATGGGCTGAACAAGCATCAATGGAAAAAGATTTAGGTGTAGTGCTAGATAATCTTCCTTCTACTACTGATACAGTAAAATTACCTTCGACAGCAGTATCTGATAAGGGAACCAAATGGGAACAGATGCAACAACTTAAAATGTCTGTATATGCTACACTTGCTAAATCATATAGAGAAAATGGTACAATAACATGGACAGTAGATAGTGCTACAAACAAAATCAATACTATTACTGACTTGGCTCCTGCTACTCCTGGATTGACTAAGAGACAAGAACAAGTTGCAATTAGACAAGAGAAAGCATTTGATGATAATAAAGTCCAACATGCTGCAAACAGTTCAGCAAATATGATTGGATTACTGCTTAGTGCTAGTGACCCTGGAGCATTAACTGCAGATGATGTAACTAAATGGCGCACATCTATAGATTACCTAAATACAACTACATAAGGATAAACGAATGGCAGATTTCGTAATACCAAAGGGGCAAGATTTTGAGTTTGCTATAAAAGTTATAGAGAAAGATAGCTTTCTACCTCAAGATCTTACAAATATGAATACAGCTGAGTTTAGACTTATTGATATTAAAGACATGTCATTGGTTCACAATTCTAACATGACTGTAGTTGATGCATTAAACGGAATACTCAAAGGATCAATTTCGTCTACAGTTACTGGAATATTATCTATTAGCAGAGGACCTCAAGAAGATGGATATTATCTAAAGCCTGGATACCAGGGAAGTATAACTATTACATTTGCAGATGGAACTGAAAGTATAAATGTCCTAATAGAAAAAATACTTGTAGCTCCTACAGGAGAATAGCATGGCTGTATGGACGGAAATATTTCAAAATTCGTCAGAAATTAAATCAAAGAATATTCTTGAAGTAAAAAGTCAAGATTCAGTAGAAGTAACTGATAGTGGAACCAAGTCTATAGAAGCTAGTAGTAATACATTTGTATTGAGTTCTGGTGGGATGTATACTGGAAATATGTCAGGAAATATACCAACATGGCTAGATGATGCAATAACAACTGAAATTGCAAACGGCACTGCTCCGATAAGTCAATCTGTAGATGATCTTGATACATATGTCAAAAATATGGAAACTGGTATTAATCAGGATGTAGTTAATTTGCAAAATGAAGATCAGTCCCTAAATGCACTAATAACTACAAATAAGACTGAGTCAGATAATTCTATTGCTGCTATAAGTGATACTCTTGTTACAAAGATAACTGCTGATGATGCAACTGCTATATCGCAACAAGTCATGGCTTCTGAATTTAGTGACCCAAATAGCTATATAACTAATAGTGCATGGTACTTAAATAATGTAAAAACATATGCAGACGCCACAAGTTCAAATACAACAAGTTTGGATGCATTAAGCAGTGTAGTGACTGATCCAGTAACTGGTGTTGAAGCTACAGCAGACATTATAAAGACTGGATATACTACGATAGGGTTGAATAATGATGGAACATTGAGTGCTACTGCTAACCAATCTGAGTACATATCTGCAGCAATAGGACCACAAAAAGTAAGTATAGATGCAAGCGATAATGTAACTATAGATGCTAATGGTGTGTATACGGCAACAACATCAAAATTAATAACAGGAGCAGATGGTTCAATAAGTGGATGGACAAATAGTAATTATAACGGAAGAAGCGATTTTACAATACAAGCTGATACATTCCAAGTCCAAGGAACTGATAGTGGATATACCCCATTTGCTATAGATACTGCAACAGGAAAGATAAAGTTCACAGGTGATGTTAAATTTGAAGGACTTGGAATAGACGGAAGTAGCACTGATATTGATGGTGGTATTATAAAAACTGGTACAATAAATTCAAACAAAATAACCAGCAACACTATAACTGCAGGTAATCTTGATTTTATAACGGATCAAGGTCGTATAGACTTTTCAAATAGTATAGGGCCTACCTTACTTTCAGACACTCCATTTATGCAGAACTTTTTTTCATATGCAAACCAAGGAACGGCATCTACTGTTCTTACTAATAATGCATCATATGGTATATGCGTTGATGATCAAATATGGTATATGATATATAGAGATGGACTTACCCTTAACGTAAGAGCAATAGGAACTAGTCCAGAAGGGTTTCCGGCTGGTGCTGGTTGGAACTGTGGTGGAAGTGCAAATACAGGACTTACTGCTACTATAACATATACACAGGAGCAAGCTGATGCATCAGGATCTGTATCAGCTACAATTTATCATCCATTTGATGGAACAAGAACAATTACATATAGCTCATTTAATGATGTTCCATTGTATGGAACTGGTGGATACCATAGACTTCCTACTACTTATGGTGGTTCAGGAGCATTTATACAAACAGGAATGAAAGTAGCAATTTATGGTGGGGTTCCATCAAATGCTCCAGGTATAATAGACTATGGTCCAATACATGGAGGGATGGCTACTCAAATAGGAAAAGAATTCCCCATAACATTTGATGTCCCCCCATTAAAATCATATGTAATGCTACCAATTGGTATATATTCAGTAAAACCAGGTACTCTAATAAATGGAATTTCTTATCAAAAGTTCGCAATTGGATCAGCTAGGCGAGATACTACTGCAGATACTGTCAACACCAACCCATATGCTGCTAATATATATACTTATTCAACAAGCATTGATGGAGTAGGCGATTCGTTTTCTGTAGCAAGCTCAACTCAAACTGTTGGAGTTGATGTATGGGGAATTGACTCAAATGGTGCATGGCATGCAATAACAAGTAGCAGTGTTGGAACACTGATAAAGGTAGGATAGCAATGAAGATAACAGATTGTAGTAGTTTTTCATATCACGGTAACCAAGTAATGGTAAATGGAATTTCATATGAAATAGGAATACCATTAGATGAAAAAATAATGGTAGTGTTGTATAATGGTACTGACTACCCTGAAATTACTGAAAGATTAAACGATGGGACTGTTCGTACTGTTGTAGATAATAAATATCAATATGCTATTGATGAATGGATTGAAGTTAAAAAATCATATACAAAAAAAATAAATAATCCACTTTCAGATGAAGAACAAATATCTGCAATAAAAAAAGTAATTAATAATTACATTTTATCTGTTGTCAAAAAATACAATTTTTCATCAACTAATTCTATAGGCAAATATGTAGGATATGATAATGCTTATAGGTCTAGAGCTGAAAGTCTTGGGCTATGGATTTCTGAGATATGGTCATTTGTTGATTCAAAATTATTAGATTATAATAATGGAAACATTGTGCTTCCTAGCTTATCATCTATTGTTAATAGTTTACCAAAATATAAAGGATAATTTATGAATAATAATGAAATAGCTACTATAAATGTATATGGCAACGTGTGGGTTAGAGAAATGGTGTTTGTAAATAAAGGCGATACAAAAGTTGGTCATAAGCATCAATTTGATCATTTGCATTTTGTAGCAAAAGGTAGAATAAATATACAAACAAAAGATTGTGCAGGAAATATCTTGTCAGAACAAGAGTATGAATCTGGTTCATGGATAAAGGTTCCAAAAGAAGTATATCATACAATAATTGCTATTGAGCCAATGAGTGTTGGATACTGCATACAGGCTTTACGCGATGAAGATGGAGAAATAATGGAGACAGACTATCTAAATGATTTAGAAGAAGAATCAAAATGCATAGATTGTTCAAGCCCTATTCAAGATTCCATAATATGATTGATTATACCGTATCACTCAGAGCAAGAAAAGATGAGATAATTACTGAATATCTTTCATCATACTATAGCCATATTCCTAATATAAATAGTGTATTTGGATTTTCTGATCAATGTAAATTATATGGAGGAAGACTTTATAAAAGAGAAATAACAGATTATGAAATTAATGAATTGAGAGAGCATGGAATATACTATAGCATTCCATTGACTTCTCATTATGTAAATCTTGAAACTTATAATAGCAGCAAAAAGCTACTGTCTAAAAATAATGTAAAAGGGAATAGTGTCATAGTAACTAATGACAATTTAGCTGAATGGATACGCAATGATTTTACTAACTATAAAATTGAATCTAGTGTAATAAAAAATATAAATAATATTGAAGAGCTTGAATACTATAGTGATAAATATGATGAAATAGTTTTACATGGGCAATGGAATTCTAATATTGAAAAATTAAATACAATAAGATGCAAAAATAAAATTAGATTATTTACTAGCATGGGATGCTCATACAATTGTCCAAGCAAATTATGCTACAAAAATGTATCTCAAATTAATAGTGGAATAATTAGCACTGTTGGGATCCAATGCACAAAAGACTTTATAAGCAGAAAAGAATTAGGTGCAGTAAAATTCAATGTTAATGACCTTATACTTAATGGATTTAGTAAGTTTAAAGTTCTTCCAATAGATAATATTGCAATGTATATATAAATATCAAGGAAAATAAATGTTCATGGAAATTGATTTAGGTACGCCGATAAAGAATACATATGTGCGTAACCTTAAGATAAAGAATACTGTACTTAGATATTGGCCAACTAAAACAATTACTGATGAAAATGGTAATAGTATTGAAGTGTTTGGTAAGCTATATATGTGGAGAGGGTATGTTCCAAATGATACTGCTTCAGTAGAATTATATAAACTACTTGGAACCAGTGTGTCTGAATTACAGAAAAATAATTGGGATCATGTCGTAAGCGCATGGATGTATTTCAAACCATATCATCTAGATAGAAGTTCAGTAACATTATCTGACCAAGATGTAGCAATATACATAAATAATAATAGCACATTAGATGAAGAGTATGAAGTCAAAATGCAATATAGTCAAGAATTCTCTGGAAATCTAATTGGTTCAACTAATAAAATAACTGATAAGCAAATAATTGATATGATAGAAGGAGGATATAACAGCCTATACGATCCAGCTTTAATTGCTCCATCAGATAGTGAACTTAATAGAAGGATTAAGGCTTCTCCAGTATACTCTAATAGCATGATAACATATAAAACAGATGTGAACCAATGCACATTTGCATCAATAATGGACACTAATGATCTACTGTTTGAAAGCACTACAAGTATCGTGAGCAAAACAATAGAAGAAGTACATGGAGTAAATGATATCAGTGGAACTGGATTTGGAAGAACCAGAGCAAATAAGAATAGACTATATACAGTGAAAGCTACAATAAGCTATAAGTACAAAAGAATTAAAGACGCAAATGATTCTAGTGTGTCTGTGCTAATATCTGATATAAAAGACAAAGCATTATCTATAAAAAAAGATCCATTTAGTTTCTACTTTCAAGTAGAACAATTGCTTCATGAGTACAATCCAGTGCTTCCTGGAGAACTTGCATACTCATATAGTACGAAACCTATATTTGGACAAGCACTAGGAACTACTGAAAATTATATACGAAAAGATGCTGCTGCAGAACTTAAGCCAGCTGACTTCACAAACATGCTTGTAAATTCATTAGATAATGGTTATGAACAAGAAAGTTGTCATGGATGGAAATGTTTTATAGCTATAATTGTAATGGTAGTTGCTATCGTGATAGCTGTATACTCTGCAGGTGCATTATCTGGAGTCTCTGCTGCTGCAATTAGTACTGTTGCTGAGGCTGCTGCATTCTTTGGCGCATTAGCATTGACGCTAAGTATTGCCACATTGGCAATGGGATTGATAGCCCAATATCTTATGAAAAATGGCCAATACCAAACTGCTATATCATTTGGTTCATCTATAGTGATACTTGGAAAGCTTTCTGAGCTAGTTGGGTACGTTGCTATTGCAACAGCAATAGGCGCAATATATGAAAACTTAAGGCAAGAAGCCACAAAACAAGCAATACAAGAATATGCAAGAGAACAGAGTACTGAAATAGCAGCAGAAGAGCTTACTCCTCAAGTAGTCGAAGCTATTGCTGATAGTGGAGTTGTGCAAGCTGGATTTTCTGATTATGTAGTTGCTGGATTTCAAATGATAAAAGCTGGTTCAGCTAGTGTGTTCAGTAATTTTAGTAAAGCACCAGGCGCTGCTATGAATAAAATTGCAGGATGGCTTAACACTGGAATGAAAATATATACAACATATATTGATCCAATAAAGCAACCTCCAGCAGGTGAACCACAAGGAGACACCACTACTCCAACTAGCATACAAGATATAGCGTGGAAGCAATCTGAATTTGATGACTATACATTTCTGGACATGAATGCTAGAATGGACCAGACACCTGAGATAATGACGCAACGTGGACTTATGCGAGAAACTTTAAATAAATATTATGAAGCATAACAAGCTATAATATAATTATGGTATAATAGCAATAATACAATATCGGAGAAGACAAAATGGGAAAAAATTATACAGTAGGAAATAGTACTGTTACTACTGACAACACTAATGCATATACTCCAACACAAGGATTTGCATCAATGTTTAATCCAGCAAATATTACAATGGAAAGCATATCAAATATGACTCCAGAGCAACAAAGTTTGCTTGGTTCATCTGGGCTTACATTTGATTCATCAGGCACTGCTTCCTTTGACAAGAGCATGATAAATAACGACTATCTTAAATCTCCTATATCTGACAAAAGCCTTGGTTCAATAAATACTAGTTCAATTAACTGGGGCATGGATGGATGGGGCGGATTTGGTTTAAGCGTCGGACAACTTGGTTTAGGGCTTGCTAGTTATCTTGATAACAAGAAAACTGCAGACAAACAAAGACATCTAATGGATCAACAAGCCAAGCAAAATGACTATAACTATAATAAAACTATAGCTGACAATAAACATATTCAACAGATTTTCAATCCGAACAATCAATAAGGACGCATTATGGCAATGATGAAATTAGATACGCATATTGGTCAAGTCCTTGATCCAACTAGAGGTGCCCAAAAAGCATTATCAAATGTCGGAACAATAATGGCTCAAGCTGATCAAATAAGAGCTAGAAAAGTCGAAGAAGCTAGACAGGCAAAAGCTGATGCAAGAGCTGATGTGCTATTTGGGCAACAACAAGATGAATATCAAAGAAAGCTTGGTGTTCGTAATGCTACAACTGATCTCGCAAAAGGATTTGACAATCAAACAGTTAGACCTGAAGATGTGCTGCTTAACATGAACAATGACGTTGTTCAAAAGTATAATGAAATAACTAATAATGGGCAACGAGAATTGACTCCAGAAGAGATGAGAATATTCAATGCAGCATACACAGATGGATATAACCCTACAAAGGAAGAAGTTAACCAATATGTGTCTAACAAAATACTTGCTGCTGGAGGAGATGCAACTGATGCTGCAAAAGCTCAAGCATTGCTGTCTCAAGGATTTGATAGTAAAAAAGAATTACTTGCAAATGAAGCTGCAAGAGTAAAATCATATAACGATGCAGAAAAGGATAGAGCAAAGAATGCATATGATCAAATAAAGCTCGCAAAAGACATAGATAAATCAAATGCATCCCGAGGTGGTTCAGGATCATCTGGAAAAGGAAAATATCCATACAGCGGTGGAGATATACAAAAAGTATATGAAAGCATTAAAGGAATAGCATCTCCAGATTTTATGCTAAAATGGGATGATAGCAAATCTCAACAAGCAATAGAAAGCCTTGTCAATAGTGGAAAGATATCTCCAAATGAAGCAAAAGCATATGTATTATCAAAACTTAGACATGGAACTTTTGGTGATAACTATGACTTGCCCGATTCAAAAGAAATGGGAAACGATGCAGTTAAGTTTGTAAATAACTTACGATCAAATAATGGGTATGCAAGATCATTAAAACCATCTGTACCAAAGCTAACAGACAAGCAGATAGCACTGATGACGCCTAATTATGTCTCAGCTAGCCAGATAGATGAAATACTTGCAAATAGAAATAATTATAAAAAGATACTTAATCGACTTGGATCAGGAAATAATCAATCATCCAATAAAACTACTAAAAAAACTTCTCCAAAAAAAGAAGTACTAAATCCTATCTCACAAGCATTAAATAAGTCTGGAACCAATCCTGATGTATTTAATCTATTTGCAAAAGATCCTGTAGCATTTGGAAAAGAATATGCAAAACTTGGTTCATCTGATAAAAAGAGAGTAGATAAATTGCTTGCAACAGATAAATATAAAAAACTTCTCAAAGAAAGAGATGCTTCTGAAACGGCAAAGCAATTTAAAGCTCCAACACTTGATGAGTTAGATGCATTAGCTAATGCTAGGCAAGAGAGACTAAATTCAGATCCAAATATTGCTCCTCTTGTTGAAACAAATGAAGAGCATGCTGCAAGAATGAAAAGAGCTGAAGCATATAATAAAAACAAAAAAGAAGAGCAGGTGAAAAACATACAAGCAGATGCTGATAAGCTCATTAATATATACGGAAAAGGAACCAATCATCTTGGTGATATAGAAAAATCATTGCTTGAATCTGGATATGATCCTGAACTTGTTAAAGCAATTCTCTCAAAATATGATAACTATGGTAGTCATAATGAAAATTCAGACGAATATAAAACAAGAATGGCTCTAAATGCAGCAAGAGGCAATAGACTTAGAAATCTGATCAATAGATAACCTCAGTCCTTATTATGGTATAATGTTGAATAAATATTATACCTAGCAAGGAACCACAATATGCCTCAATATCTAAGAGACCCTTCAAAATATCTATCAGATGAAATCAATGCATTTGGTTCAAAGTCTGCTGTTGAAAACAAAGCTAATGCACTTCAACAAAGATCACAACAAAAACTAGATGTCCTTGGTGGATATAAAAATGACACACTTCTTGGAATGCAAGATGCAGATACTGAATACACAAAGAGCCTTAACGGAAAATCCTCTAGGGAAGTGCTAGCTCCAAATGCATATGCCTACGATGCTGTAGAGACTGCTCATATCACAGGATATGATAGCAATAACAATCCAATATACTCAGATCCACTTGCATATGTTAAAAGCAACAAAAATAAATCTGGTCAATTGCAATATGTAGCTAACGCACTCGGAAAGAATGTAAATGATTTGACAACTCAAGATATGATAGATGTCGGAAATCAGCAAATGATACAAAAAGCTGCAGACCTTGCAGGAAATGAATCTGGATGGAAAGCACCTTTAATTAGAAATATTGAGCCAACTAATCTCACTGGTTCATATATGAATGACAAAGGTGTTATTGAAAAAGATCCACTAAATATTACAATTAAAAGTAAAGACTGGAACCAACCAGACTCATATGGTAGAGAGCTTATGTCATATGCAAGCGCAGATGGAAAGCCAGTAACTATAGAGTCAGCTATAAATCCTGAAACAAATGTAAATTCAAACAAAGCTAAAGCAGTTCTTAATGGTATCCAGAATGGAGGTCAGCAGAATATGCTAACATCTGAAGATGCTGCTGACATATCAAAAGCATTCGAAAAAACAAATGGCGATAACTTTGCTGAGGCTGTTGCAAAGGGTGCTGGAAGTAGTATTGTCGGAACCACTGGTCAGGCAATAGATGCAATATTTAATGATGTTCCTGATTGGCTTATAGGAAAAGGTGAGGAAGCATATTATAACTACAAGATAGGACAAGCTAAAACTCCTGAAGAAAAGAAACAACTTGAAGCAGATAAAAAAGATGCTATAAATCATAGCTTCAAGATGAATGCAGTTGCAAGCTATCTCGGAGGAGATGGATGGAATGATACAAAAGAATATTATACTACAGAAAATATTGGAAAGATGTCAGATACACTATTCAATGTAGACCAGGATAAAACCGCAAAAGAGCAAAAAAATATTGAAAAAGATATTGAAAATGGAGACTATGGTAAAGCTGCATATAAAGTTGTAACAAGTGGAAACATAGTAGGAAATGTAGTTGGAAGCGTAATGACATTTATGTTCGGAGCTGGAGAAATTAAAGCAGGATTGTTTGCAGTAAAGAACGGAAGCAAGATTGCAAAAACATATGAAAAAGCTGCAGAACTGCTAAAAGCAGGGAAGGCTTCTCAAGCTAAAAAATACGCAGATATCGCAAGCAAAAGAATGAACCTAGCTCAAAAAGTACTAATGAAAGGAATTGAAAGAGCTGGAGCTACAGCAATGTTCACTGGAATGGTAAATGACACGCTTGCATCAAGAAATGAAGCTGAGAACCAAAAACATGCTGGACTAAAAGATATTTCAATAGCTGTACCATCTGCTGCTGCACAAACATATATAGGACTTGAGAGTGCAAAAATAATTATGAAGCCAGCTATTCATGCTGCGCTTAAGGATTCAGTGTCAGTACTTGGAAAGAAAGAAACTGATAAATTATGGCAATCTGTGCTAAAAACTGCTGGAAGGATTGCATCCGCTTCAGGAAAAGGTGCAGCAGTAGAAGGAACTGAGGAATATCTACAACAATGGGCCGATATACTTGGAAAACAAATTAGCACTGGAAAAAAAGGTGATGATATTAAAAGTATTATCTCAAATGCCCAGAACCAACTTGACGCTAAAGTATCTGGAATAGAAGGAATTGCTGGTGGACATATTGCCGGCGCAACTCAAACTATGCATGAGATTGGCAATATCAATCTTGGTTCCAAAAATACTGAAGAAGTAACTGCTCCTGGATTGTCAGAGGTGGATTCAAATAAATTAACACCTGAGAAATCTGATAGTGAGAAATCTATTGATGAATTAAAGAATAGCGTACAAGTATTCAACGATCTTGCAATGTCTGGAAAACTCAAAGAGCATATAATTAATATGCAAAATGGAAAAGAGCCAGTACTTTCAGATGAAGAAAAGAAACATGCAAACAATGTATATAGTGCCCAGATAGATGAGGTCGCTAATAAGATACTTGATATAGATAATACAATAAAAGAAAAAGAATCTTCTGGGAAGCTTGATGAAGAATACCAAAATCTAGTTGCATCAAGAGATGAGCTTGGGAAACAGTTCGTTCAACTAGACGCAATAAGAAATGTTGTAGCTGGAGATTACAATCAGAAACTTAATAATAGACCTATTGATGATATAAATAAAGACTTGCAAGAAGTAGAAAATGAGATGTCAAAATCTGATGATGCAGAGCGTAAACAGCTTGAACCACGCAAAAAACTACTTGAGATGGAAAAGCTTATAGCCGAGAATACATACACTTCTGGTGCTAATGAACATGGAGCTGTGGTTCCAGATGGTCAAAGTATCAAAATGAACGATGTGCTTACTCAGAAGATATGGGGTGGAGTCGGGAAAGGCGGAAGAGTCAGAACTGGAATAATGTACTATGCTAACAGATTACTCAATCCAAGTATAGATGCAAAGTATCGTGAACCACTAGAAAAAAGCCTTGACAACTTTGTAGCAACTCAGCGAAGAAAACTTGCTCTAATGCAAAATGCCAAGAAACAGTATGAATATAATAAAGACAAACGCCCAGTAGAAGTAGAATATGGTAATGATGAATTTGGTTCAAAGAAATTCATATATCATGGACCACAATCAAATGGAATCATCACTCAAGCTGAAAATGAGCAGAAGCTAATAGATAAGCTATATTCAATGATAAAAGGTGAACCAATTGATAGTAGTACAAATGTAGATACTGAATTTACAAATGATACTACTACTGAAGAACCACCACTTAATCTATCTAAAATAGATATCCCAAGTGATAACAATGAAGAAATAAATCCTACTGAACAACAAGCTGCTGAAAGCAAGCCTGCTGTAGCTAAAACAAATACAAAAGAAAAAGCAAAACCTAAAGATGAGTTCAATGAATATGAACAAGAGTCAAGAGGATTTCCTAACAATGAATACTCAAGAGTCAAAGATGGAGAAATTCAAATACAAAAAAAACAGGAGACAAAAGATGAAGAAACTAAAACAAGAACTGCTGAAGCTGAGCAAACAGAAGATGGAATCGGAAGAGCTGATAAAACAAATGAAAAAAGTGAAGAGAGCACAAGATCTGAACCAAAGCAAGAAAGTGAAATAACAAAAGAGATAGATCGACTTGGTTCCAAAGAAGATATTGATGGAATAGAAAAATTCGTGAAAGAACTATATGGCAATGGATCTGATAAATTCAAAGAAGCAATAGATTATGTATACTCAAAATATAATAAAAATGAATTAGATAAGTCTAGTGCGTTGCTCAAAGTATTAAAAAAAGTAAGTGATCTAAGAACAGAGATCATTGAAAACAACAAAGAGATTGAGCAACTTGAAAAAGATATAAACTCAAAAGAGATACCAAGACTACTAAAAAAAGCTTGGCAGCATCTAGAAAGAAGAATAGCAGCATATAAATATGAATATGAAATATCAGATACAAATGAGCGAAGACAACTTACTAGAAAAATGAATAAAGGAGAGGGAGTAAAAGTTGTACTCAAAGGCAAGAAGAAAGTAAAACCTGGAGAAACAATTCAAGAAAAGTATGACAACCTACCTAATACTGAGAAAGAGTATATAAAAAGAGATCTCAAGAACATAAAAGCAAAATCAGATAAAACTGAATCACTAAAAGAAAAAAATGCTAAGCTAAAAGATGAATTAAAGCAAGAAACTGATAAGCTTGTCAAAAATGAAGTTACTGAAACTGCAAGCAATGTGCTTGGTTCCAAGAATAAGTACAATGGAAAAGCATTAGCAACATTCTTGCTGGATAAAAAATTAAGCGACTCATTAAAAGAGTCTATCAAAAAAATAATAGGATGTGAATAATGAGTTGTGAAATACTAGAACAACATTTGCCATTAGTAATCAAAGAGCTATATCTAAATCGAGATGAAAAAGGAATTCCGGGAATACTTGGAATAATGTATAAAGAATTTGAAAAACTTGATCTATCAACATATTTCAAACCAAATACAAAGAGCAATACAAAACTTGCAGAAATTGATATATCTGGAAATAATGTTGTTCGAACAATAGGAAATGCTGTACAAAAATTTGTGAAAAGCTCTGCAGTAGTATCGAAAGAAACTGACCTTATGCTTATTAATCCTACATTTCAAAATATTGGTGTCCACGAAGGATTTCAAAGTATAATTGCATTAGCATATAAAAGAAATGAGAATAGCCCAGGATATACAATAAACAAGAATATTGCAAAAGCTATTGCTATAGCTACTAATGATTGGCTTGCCACAATCGCTGAACCAACTTTGCCTGAGCATAGATCAAATGATGATATTAGAAACATGCTTGGCTTAGATAAAAAAACTATAATAACTAAAAGTATGAGAGATAAGATTTCAAAAGTTGATTCAACATACGCAAGTGCTGTAAGTATGATAGGGACCAAGGCATATAAACTTCTTGGAATAAAAGCGTCTAAAGGAAATGATGCAGTCAACACTAAAATGCTTGAAGCAAAACTCAAGACTGAGCTTGGACTTCTAGCAATCAGATCACTTGAGAATGATGGATATTTAAAAATAGGCGAAGCTGATATAGCCATAAAAGATGATGAAAAAAATATTGCAAAGATAATCAACTTCACAAAAAAATCAAAATTTAAAGATGCAAATGAAGATGCACATCTAGAGATTGGCTCAAAGCTTGACAAAAGATCTGCTGCTCAATTATATGACAGTGCTGCAAATATTGACAATAAACATGGAGTGTATACTACAAAAGAACTAGCTGTTCCGTCAAAAAATGAGATAATAAATGATGGAATAAGTGGAATGATTGGAGATGTGGTAAGTAGTGATCATAAAGATGCAATAATCAAACAAAGTAGTACCCCGTATAAATTCAGAAAATCATTCTACAACGCAATAAGCACATTGCAAACTGAGATTGGTTCAAATGGAAACATAAGCTTACTCGAAGAAATACTTGGAGCAAAAGATCCTGCAAATGTAATCGTAGCTACACAAGATGCAGTTCGTGGCAAAAATAACATGATATCTGATTCGATCAAATATCTAGATGAAGCATATCAAGAATTTAGAAGTGATACTGAAATGTACGCAAAATGGAAAGTGATCACAAACAATAGATTTATGATAGATAGCAATAAACTTAACTGGCAAGATAAAAAACTTCATAGATATTCAGTATACAATAGAGAAAGTGTCGTAAATTATGCTGAGGATGATACTACTCATAAACTATTTAAACTCATGCTAGGACAAGCATTTGATTTACCAGTAGATAAGAAAACAGCAAAAACATTGCTCGATGGAAAAGATAGTATTATAGAGAAAACAATCAATGACTTAAGTAATGGATATGATGGTAATGCTATGGCTGAGCTTGAATATGAAACAGTATCACAATATGAAGATAGTCCTCAATTCAAGAAAGATTTGAAAGGCTTGGTCCAATATGCAATAAAAAACCATGGTGGCATGTTTGGAGAACCTGAACATGCTATAAGTGGACTTGTCGAGCTTCTAAGATATAACTATGCAGCAGCACATGGACTTAAATTCAAAACAGGAATTATGCTTGAGACAGATGCTATTACATCAGGATATGGTATTAAAAATATGCAAGCACCTATTCTGTACGGGAAAGATACTGATGCTCAAATAGCAGAACTTGAAAAAGTTGGAGTATTTACCAATGATAAATCAAGCTATGGTAAACGAGTTGAAGACGGAAATGAAGATTCATATGAGGAACCAGCTAAAGAACTAACTAATGCGCTTAATGCTTCTGGAGTAAAAGTTCCATCTGCAATATTAAAACTGATTGATCCGAAGATAAAGATGGATGGCGAAAAGATCATAAAGATAAGTAGAAATTTCATGAAGAACCCATTCATGGTGTTAAACTATGGAAGTTCTATCAGATCAATCGTGAAATCTACAGCTAGAATTGCAGAGAATGAATTCTATTCAAAAGTCAATGAATACTATAGTGTTAAAAATCAATATGCAAAAGCAAAGAAAGGAACTAGTGAATCTGAAGCATTAAAGCAACGTGGTTCAGAGCTTCGCAAAGAACTTGAAGACATAGGAGTTGCAATTGGGAACCAAGACTATGGCAGAATATTCACTAAAACAAAAGATTTTCGTCTTCACCAAAATGAATTAAACAAATTAAATGGATACATAATTCCTAGCAAAAAAAATAAAAATGCATTTGGTGTTGTGCTTGAAAAAGTACTGTCTGATAAATATAAACCATTTATTGCTCTCACAGAAAATATGAATGAGATATTTACATTCCAATTCAGACTGGCCAAGAATGTTCTTGATAGAAAAATACGTGAAGCTTATGAAAAAAAAGTCAAAGACCTGATGGAAGAAAGTGGAAGTACTAAAGAGCAAGCTAAAAGACTTGTGGCTCCAATAACAGAAAAAGAAATGACTGATATGATTCAGGATCTATCTGATGTATTCCCAGTACTAAATAGTGTTCTCGACACAGATGAAGGAATTAAGTCTCGACTCTTGATAGCAAAAAAACTAAAAGCATCTGGTAGAGATGGAGATGTTGAGCTACTTGGAAATGTTGCAAGTCCTGGACTGAGACTCAAGAATAAAACAATGGATCACTCACAAATGGAAGTGTATAAACTTATCGAAGCGTATAGCTCTGGCGCAGTGGTTCCAATTCACTACTTCGATGGAAGTATACAAGCAAAAGTATTAAGTAAATATATTGCACTTGGAGTGCACGATGCAAACTACTTCAATATAGATGATGTAATAGACGGAACCAGAGAATACAACAAGCAATGGCTTGAGTTAAACAAAGATTATCATTTGGTTCATGAGACAATGCAATCTTTCATAAGAACAATGAAATCAAAAGAAATTACATCAGGCGATCTTGATGTGCTGTCAATTGTGCACAATAAAGAAAATTATGATTATCTTGAGGCTATCACTCAACACCTAAAACAATTGCATGAAGTTGAAATATTGTCCGAGAATAATAGAGCTGAAATATTTTCCAAGAAACTAAATGTGCAACATGCATATGCTGAGGTGTTGGATGGAGATGGAAATACTGTTTCTGCTAAATACGAATATAATCCGAACTATGATGATAATGAACAAAGTAAATATGAGAAAAAGATTACGCCTACTGATGATATTAACAAAATTATTAAGACTATAATTACAAAGGACTTAAGCACTAATATCAAAAAAGATGCTAAAATAGCAACAAAGAAAGTCGCAGATAAAAAAACTGTAGACAAGCATTGTGGAGAATAACATATGACATGTACTAATTATGCAAGAGGAATATATCTATCAAATGATGATGTTGAAGATGTAGTATTAGAATTAAAAAAAACAAACCAATCTAGTTACACAAAGGAACTAGATGGATATGCCAGAGAGGCAATAGTTCTTCATAATAGAGCTATGAATATGCAAATAAAACTCAATGCAGGAGTTATAACATACTATGAGAGTGGCTCATCTGACCTTAATTCAGACATAGTAACAGATATTGATATATCAGAAGATGGAACAATTACTATAGAGCTATTGAATGGACTTCCTATCAGATATAAAGAGACTACAGAAGGTCTTCAGTCATATGGTAGGACATCTAGTGACCTTGAACGTGCAATCATTAATACACCGAGATACGAAGAAGATATCGAATCATTATTCAATGTAGATTCAAATGGTGAAACAGTGGATGAAGCTATTGGTTCATCTGATATATTAAATGAAAGAATTGATTTGGTTCAAAATAAGCTTGCAGAGATAGACAGAAATAGTGCTAATGGTCATTGGGACGCTGAGCACAGTGCTCATCTTCAAAATCTAAGTAGAAAGATGCAAAAGCTTGTGAAAGAATTATCAGTCATGAAAATTACAGTAACAAAAGATATTGCAAAGAATATACTGGAACCAGTTGGAGAATTTAATCCAGTTACAGGACAAATAAGAGTTGCTACTGCAGATATATCTGAAATTGCAAGAAATAGATTTATTATGAGTAATGAAGAAGCATTGGTCCATGAGACTGTGCATGCTTATATTCGTACACTATTCAATAAACAACTTGGCGTTCTAGGACAAGATGTAAAAGATGATCTATATACACTGTATAGAACAGCTAAAAAGCAATTAACATACAAAGATTTTCTTCCTGAAGATGAAGGTCCATATAATGAAGCAGAGATACAAAAAGCTAAAGATATGTATAAATATATATTTGAAGGAAAGATTGATGATTCTACAGTAATAGATGCAAATAGACGAATACAAGAATTCTTTGCATATGGACTCACTAATAAATATGTAAAAAATGCTCTTGCAAATGTAGATACAAAATATGATAACTCGTCTGAACAAGGAGATTCAGTTATAAGCAGATTGTTCTATAAAGCTATGAAAGCATTACAAGATTTTCTTCACAATATAAATGTAAAGCGTGGTCGTGGAAAGAATATAGATGCAGAACTTACAAGACTTGCAGTCAAGCTTGGAGAAATAAACTATACTAAAGCCAATTTAGTCAAAGAAAATGCTGGAGTTAGAGTAGATAAGAAATTCTCTGAATGGATGAATAATACTGCAGATAAAGCTGATGATCTAATTCATGGAGTAGTGAACAATTCATTGGAAAAATTAAACCTAAAAGCTAAAGATGTAAAAGAAAGCGGAAAGCTTACAAAAGATCAAGAGATAGAGAACCAAAAGACTCTGCATAAATTATTTGAATATGCACAAGGTGAGATGAAAAAAGCTACAGATAAAACTAAAGGCCGAATGTATAGAACTTGGCACTTTACAAAAGCACTTCCAGCTCTCACTAAAATATACTCAACTATATCAGATAAAGATACAGATGAGTATATAAAATACAGAATTAATCTAGATACTGCAATGAGAGAGGCTGGTGGTAAATATTATAAACTCCTTCAAGATTTGATTGCTGATTTTAGTTCAGGGAGAAAAACACTTATAGAAATAACAGATAGAACAATGATGTTCAAGAGTCATTTAGATAGAATGAGAGATATGTATGTAAAAGGAACTATGGCTGATATAGCTGTAGGATTTACAAAGATTGATATATTCTCAAATAAAAATTTAAAGTATAACAAAGCATTAAATAAAGTTGTTCTAAGAAGTGATTTTCAAGCTGTAAGTACTGATGCTGAAGTGCTTAAATATTATATAGATGAACCAAGTAAATTAGATAAAGATATCAAAGATCTTGAAAATGATATTATGAATATTAACTATAATGAAAAGCTAATTGGTTCCACTATGATAAAAGATGCGAAGAGTGTTGCAAAATATATGCGAACTAAGAAAGGCTTGAGAAGTAATGCAGAAAATATTGCGAGACACTTTGGGACCAGATATTCTATTCCGTATGGAGAAAATTCATATGACAAATCATACAGCATAGAAGATACATCTATGCTCATAGATAAATTGATAAGCTTATATGCACTAAAAGATACTAGTCCTGAATATAAAAATAATATTAAAGAACTTATAGATATAGATGCAAATGGAGTATCTAGTTTTCTACTACTTGCTAAAGGAATGAACAAGACATCTAAGTATGATTGGGGTTTACATGGCGTGGTTCAAGAGATGGTAAAGGGAGAATTGCATGAGAGAAATGATGCAAATAAAGATTTAGTATATGCTCCACTTGATGCATATACATTAAAGAAGATGAAAGATCTTGGATATAAATTAGATGGTCCTATGCACAAAGATGATGCAGATATATCAGAAATAAAATATGGAGTATATTATAATGATAATGCAGGAATTACAAGTAGAGTTGATGGGGCATTTGGCCTCCAGAGATTACAAGTAAAAGGATTATTGCTTAGTCAAAAAATTAAGCAAGACAATCCAGCATTAAGTGAAAATTCTCTTAGAAAAAAGATTAGTGATGCAATTAAGTATGCTGCACGAAACGGAAAGAATGAACAGATGTATCCTGTGTATAATCTTGATGGAAATATAATTGATTTTAGATATGAAAATACACTTGAAGATAAAGAAAAATATATAGATCTTGAGCAACGTGGTACAGATTTACTATCAAGAACATTTGGAAGAAAAAATACTCAAGTTGAAACTGATACTAATAATGAAGAACTAATTGATCTAATATATAAAGATAAATATGAAACACTTAAAAAAATGAATAAAGATGGTTCAACAAAAGATATGCTAGATAAAGAATTTGTGAGAGTATATGCATCTGAAACAATGAAAACAAAAGCTGAATTAAAACAGCTTGGAGCAGATGAAAGTGGAAGATATTCAGTGCAATCAGAAGGTGAGGAATTATGGGGGTTACTTCCACCAGCCACACGTAAGTATATTATACGAAAGAATAGACTTGAAGACATAAAACGTAATCCTGGAAATCAAGATCCTGAACCACGCAAAGAAATATATATAAGAAAAGATTTAATGAAGCAATTATTTGGATACAATGAAGCATCAATATCTAATATAAAATTCATAAAGAATCTTCCTGTAAAACAACAAAGATATGTTCGTCTTGCTGAGCAATATGCAATGGCATTAATGGCAATTACAAAAAGCATGGTAGTAATAAAACTTCCAAAAACAATTATTGGAAATATATTGAGTAATGCTAAATTTTTATTCTTTAGTGGAATGCCTATATCTGATGCATTGAAGTATTTGATATTAAGTAAAAAAAGTCTTGACAAATGGAAGAAAGATGAAAAAAGAAGAAGAGATCTTGAAAGAAAGATTGAAATGCATGAAGGTATTAAAAAAGCTAAATTAGAAAAAGAGCTTGCAGACCTTACTGTAGAATTAAAATCTAATCCATTAGTGCCACTTATTGAAGCTGGATTATATCAAACAATTGTAGAAGATGTTAATCTTGAAGAAGATAATAATATTATAGTAAATAAAATAGAAAGAGAATTTTATGATAGTGCTATTGGAGAGAATAAAGTAATAAAAGATATAGTCAATAATATGTTTCTTACAAGAAATAGTGCTCTCGGAAAAGCATTATTGAATATAACCCAAGAAAGTGATTTGCATTTTAGAGCAGCTACATATTGGTATGCTATAGAGAATGGAACAGATAAAAAGCAAGCATTAAGAGATGTAACTGACAATTTTATCAATTATAGTAAAATCATTAATAGTAAATATGTGAAGTGGCTTGACAAACTTGGTCCTCAAGCATTCTATAAATATTTTGCTAATATCCAAAGAGTAAATCTTAAGTTGATTAAAAATAATACTGCTAAAGTTATTGCTGATTCTGCTGGTAAAACATTTTTTGATTTACCTAATGATACTCTAGAAAGTTCAATGTTTAGCTCATGGAGTAGGAGATTGAATCCATTCAATTGGATCAATAATACAGTTGGTCTTATCGAAAATTCTGTAGATGTACCTATCACACAATTAGTAGATGGCTACTAGCCATCTATTGAAGTAAGAAATTTTTTTGCTTCTTGAATGTTGTGAGTTGTAGCATCAGAGTTCAATAGCTTAGAAATATGAAGATATCTCTTTCCATTGGTACATTTGAGTTCATTAAGCTTTTTAAGCATTTCTAGAGCTTCTTGCAGTGTCATGATTTAACCTTGCAAGTTCTATAATTTGCTTTATAAAGAGTTGATGGATCTTGAGATTTATCTTTCTCCCATTTTCCAGTTTCTTGATTAGTTGAACCACATCTGGATGAAATTTCTTTAAGTACTTCTTTCATTACTAAATCTAAATCATATTTCATTTGCCCTATGTGGTTCGAAGATAACACAATTGTGTCTGCTAATGCATCAATGATTTCATGTGTATCCCCTTCTAGAATTGCATCTTTCAATTCATATACTTCTTCCAGAAGCATATCAACAATTGCTGGATTTCCAGTTTCTTCATTTATGTCGTCTTGAGGTTTTGTAAGTCCTCGTTCCTGTCTCCATTTACGGAGAGAATCTTTCCATTTGATAATAAACTCCTTTAATGTTTATCTTTGGTTCTTATGAACCAAACTGTCTGTAATATAGCGTTCCATATTACACCTACTAAAACTAATTCATCTACTGACATTAAATAATTTCTCCATTTAATTCCTTAACAATTAATTCTGAGTAACCACTAATGTCTCTCCACGAATCGTCATATGTTGGATCTCCATTTGCTATTCTAGCAAGTTTATGACATATCATTCCAATTGCTTCGTACATGCTTGGAGTCATTAGCTCCGTATGTCCATGATGTTGTATATGATACTCGATAGCTTCTTTTAGTGTCTGAGAAAGTTTTGCATGTTCTGCGAATGAACCATACCGTGAACCACGTTGCTTTAGAGTTTCATCAGTAGATTGAAGTTTTTCTCCTCCATCATTTGTTTTCATTTAGTTGTCTCCTATATCATCTGTATCTGGTGCTGACTCAATCATTTGCTTAATTGCAATTTCTTGAGATGATTTTGTATTGAATTTTCTCTCAAGATCTTGAATTGCTTTTCTTTTTATTTCATATGAAGCATCAGATGTTCTAATCATCTGTAGCTTTTTCTCATATTCAAGTATTGTCATTTTTGCTTTTCCTGTTTTTCTATATCTTTATACATAAATTCTATTAAAACATTATAGCTTAGGTTGCTATCAAGAAATTTAACTTGAAGTACGTCTATTGGTTTTGAACTTATGTTTGGATAATAAGATGAAAATACTTCATTTGCAAATTGAGAATTGTTATGGAATCTTGTAAAAATAGATTTAGGATGTGTCTTTATCATTATCTGACTCATTTATTCTCCTTATCAAATAGATATAAGTCGTCTTTAATAACACCTTTTTGGTATTGAGATGATTTCATTTCTTGCTGAGACACCTGCTTGTTATCTGGATTTCTAATATGATTGAACCATTGAATCGTATCATTAGGCTTAATTGGTTCAATACTAGAACCAAGATCACGTAATGTTTTATTTGTGAAGTATTCAATGAATGCATCACCAATAGCTATATTGTATCCAGGAATTGGTCCATCTTCTTGAAGATATCTATTCCAGGATTTCTCCTGAAATTGAATCTCTAATGCCATTTCCTCAATTTCAGTAATTGATATTGCACCTTCTTTGATAAGCTTTTTCAAAATATATTTATTCGTAGGTACATGAATTTCTAATTCATCTGTAGCGATACGAGATATAAGTTGAGCAAAACCATTAATGCAGTTGCTATATGCCTTATTGATTGAGAAAGTGACAAAGAAACTAAATGGAAATTTAATTGACTCAAGAAGATATGTAGCTGCTATTGCAAGAGCAGTGTTTCTCTGGTTTGGTTCAGCTATTAACTGATCAGAATAATCTATCTCAGATGATAATCGTGTCTTTACTACAGGATCAGTATATACTACATCAATTATTTCAGTAGCTTCAGAATCAAACATCTGAAGCAAGCCATCTGAATAGCTAGTTGCATGGATTGACTCCATGAATGCAATTTGTTGGTATGATAGAGCTACTTCATTGCTTGATGTTAAAAGTGCTAGATGATTGTATAAGCCAACTACTCCAGAGTCCATAAGAGATTGATACCCGTTATTCAACTTAAACATTCTCTGAGCATTTTCAGGAATATTCTTGATAGAGTCTTTGTCAAAATTAATCATATTGACTGTCCAAAATAGAGCATTTGATTTTTCCCAAAGATCTTTGAGAATCCTATGCTCTACATTATCAGTGCGAAGGAATACTCCTCCGTCTGAACTTGGATCAAATAATCTATTTGATGTGTTTTTTTCTAGTGATATTATATGTTTCATATTTAACTCCCGCATGAATCACAACCTTCAATGGCTGTATTTGATTGAAGATAGTATAATGCTTTGAGTCCAATAGACTCTGCATAAACAATATCACTAATAACTTCATATGCTGACGTCATATCTTTTGAGTATGTGTTCACTGATTGTCCTTGATCTAAATATTCTTGTCTCACTTCTGCTAAATGATATAATGCTTTAGTTGGAATTTGAGATGAAAGCTCATAACTTGCTGAAAGATTTAACATATCAGGTGCTAATTGTTTAGTAGAATATGTTCCAGTCTTCTCAGAAAGAAGTTTCGTAATTGGTTCAATTCCTTCAGTCAAATTTGCTATAAGGCTAGAAGTTGCTGTTGGAGCTATTGCGAACAATGTTGCAAAGCGTCTATTCTTTAATTTGGTTCTGTCAATCCAGTTAAATGAACCACGCTCATTAGCTAGTTGTTCAGATTTCTCATTAAATATATTGTGCATAGATTGAGAAATCTCATCCATTCTATCTAATGCTTCTTTACTGTCCCATTTGATATTATTCTTTGCGAAATGATATGCAAGATTATTCATCCCTATACCAATTGCTCTAAATTTACGATTGAATATCTCACCATTCTTAGTAGGATATGATTGAATATCAATAAGATTATCAGATGCTTCTAGAAGCTCTAATGCTACTGATTCCTTTTGTGCTCGTGTCATTTCATACCATGCATCTACATTGATTGAACTAAGATTACATAATGCTGTAAGTCCTGTTTTTTCAAGCTTAACAGTATTATATTCACCTGTAGAGATATTCTCTGTAGTTACTGAATCAATATATTCAGATGCTTTTGTTGGAAGGAATATTTCTGTGCAAAGATTTGAACTATGAATCATATCTTTAAATGGAGTATTTTCATTTACATTCTCAATAAAGAAGATGTAAAGATTTCCTGTTTCAAGTCTTTCTTTAGCAATTGACAATGCTATTGTTCTTGCAGTAATTACTTTAGAATATAGTTTTTCATCAACTGCTTTATCGTAAGCTTTGTCGAACTCTTCTCCATACAAATGATTGAAATGTGGAACTACTTTTGGATCAAATAGATATACATCTTCATTTCTTTCTATTGCTCGCAGAAACAAGCGATTTAGCTTAATGCCAAATTTTAGATCTCTTGCACGTTGGTTCTCCTTGCCACCTTCATCCATCAATGGAATCATATCCATAACATTTGCATGCCACCATGGATAATAAACTGCACAAACTCCAGGTCTTGTGTTGTTTTGATTAAAAGCATTTACAGCTGCTTCAATTTTTTTGATGAATGGAACTGGTCCTGATGATGAACCAACTGTGCTTATAGATGAACCAGATGCCCTGAGATCTGATACGTCACATGCATTTCCTCCGTCTGCTCTGCTGTATTGTCCAATGTCTGAACAAGTGTCATTAATAGATTCGGAATTGTCATCCATTTTATGAACACAGCATGATGCTCCATAGAACTTCTTGCGGAGTGAATTTTTAAACTTTGGAGTAGCTTCAGTATATATTCCTAATGAAAGGTTATTGTATCGTTTTACTATCTTCCCAAGTCTTCTTTCTTTTGGTTCATTTATGTATGCCTGTATAGCCATTCTCATGAAACCATGCTGTAGAAGTTCTTTTCCACGAATTGAATATTTCTCAAAGAATACCTGTAATCCGAGATAAGAAGATCTGAGATCTCTCTCTGGCTTTACAAATTCATCTAGATATTTCAATTCATCTTTAGTGAAATATTGATATATATCAATAAGTTCATTATTTCCGAATGTGTCAAAATATTGAATTAGAGATGGATACTCGTTGCGCTTAATTCCCCAATGCTCCTTGTATGTCTTCTGAATGTATAGCTTTTTAGCTACTTCTTCATATACTGGAGTTAATTGAGAAATCATATTGTAAGTAGTGTCGAGAACCTCATCAAATAGAGTTTCAATATGAATTTTATTGTAGATTTTAATGTCCACAGAATTCAATATAGACTCTATAAGAGCTTTTCTGCCATCACATGCCCAATATAGCACCTTGTACATTTTCTCTTTGTCATATGGTTCAATAGACCCATTACGCTTAACAACTAAATGCTGCTTGTTTTCTGCGAATTCAATAGACATTATGCAATCCTAAGAAATTCTAGCCATATAATTGCAAAAGAAAAATACATAAACATTTTGAATCCTACTGTACATTTAGATTCTGCATTTAATTTATTTAAAATATTTTTCATTATTTTCCTTTGTCTGCCTCAATAAGATCTTTACGTAAGAACTTTCCATCTTTACCAATTTGATTTGATAGTTTTCTGATACGTGCTGATGATGCTTTTGTATTTCGTTGTTCATATTCATTAATCATTTCAATTGCCGACTCTAAAAGAGTTTTATATTCTTTTAATGATTGCATTATTCATCTTCCTTTACTTTAATAATTGGATTTTTATTTAATTTCTTGATTGCTTTTCGTAATTCCTGAACTGATAGCTCTGGGTTTGATAAAGTACATGCTACTGCTTCGTTTTGAAGTCCTAATGTTGCAATAATTAATCCTAATGATTGTGCAGTTTCTGCTTCAATATTGTCTTTATTTGCATCAATATAATCTAATGCGCTACTTAGTATGTCTGATACCGACGTTAAGTGCTTTACTAATTGTTTCTCTAGTTTTTTGCATTGTGTACGTAAGTTCTCTAGTTCTGTTGTGTCTTCAAAGTTTTCCATGTGGTTCCTTGTGTTTTTAAATTAGAGCTCCGACTATTTTTACGGAATTTGCTTGTGTCGAGCTCCATGGCAAACCAACCTAGATTGCTTGTACGCAGCGTTCTAGGATGTCGAGGGCTCGTATTATAGTTGAACCAATGTTAATGTGTGCTTAATAAAAATAAGTATCTTTAGTAAACACACAGGCATAAAGCCTATGTGCAAAACATGTGTCTATGGTTGTTTTCAAAATGCGCCATGTCTTTAGAAGGAAGTTCTGCTGAGATGTTTAGTCGCTTCTCTGCAGCATATAAAGCGTGAAGTTTATTATGCAGTTTATCTTACTCTGCTTTATGTAGGATCTTGTCATGTAGGGCATTTAATGGTACCTATGAATGTCTCTCTTTATACGGCTGATGACTTTCCGTGCATTAAAATAGCTTTTTCATAATTATCTTAAATAATGATTCGCTTTTTGATTTCTTTTTGGTACTATAATAATGTAGATTATCTACTAATTCTCTTTGCATTCTTATCTGTTTTTTTTATTTCTGCTTTTTTTTGTTGATCTAATATTTTATTTAAAACAACATGTTTATATTGTTCTCTCTGCATTATGTAATTTCCTTAATAATTTTATCAAATACTTTCTGGTCTGCTTTTTTGTTCCAGATATCCTGAAGATTGAATTGATATTCTAATTTCTTGATATAATTCTTTACTTTAATTTTATATCCTTGTTCATATTTATGATCATCTAAATGTGTTAATAATTTTGTCTTAGCTGCCATTAGCATGTCTTTCCAAATTTTCTTATTGCTTCTAGCTGATTTGTATTTTTGTATACAATTTATCATTTCTAAAATATGTGAATATTCTAAAGTTGTTGCTCCATTATTGAACCAATATATATTTTTTTTATTATATCCTAACTCTATTCTTAATAAGGCAGTATGCTTTTGAGATGTGTTGCTGTATGTAGCTATTTTACCATATATTATTAGCCAATCGTTTTCCCATCTTGCTAATACTGAATCATAGCTCCATAATGTGGTTCCATTTGTAGATAGATTTTTTGCTTCTCTGCTTCTTCGTTTTGTAAATGCATATATTACTTCTTCATTAGTCGCCATTATTATACCCCCATTTCCAATGTATGCATCCAAAATCTGAACCAGTATAGTTAAACGATTTATATCCTTCGTAGTCTGATGTATATGCATTGTTTATTTTCATTTTATCTTTTTCTCTATATGTTGTATCTTCTGCTATATCTTCTATTAATTCACATGAACCAAATCCTATATAAAAATCATCTTTTTTCCAATATTTACAATGTTTGCATATGTGTTGTTTATTCATTTTGTTACTTTATATTTCTAAAGTTCCAAAAGATTTCTTTATTTTTCTATCTGAAGCAATACTAATAATTTTATTTAAACAATCTAAATTTATGTTATATTTATTGCATATTAATTTCATGTCGTCTATCATATATGTATTTATAACTTTTCCTTTAGAATTAGTTGTCCATCCATCATTTGTTTCAGAGAATGGATCGTAACCTTTTATTGTCCAATATCTATATGCTAAAATTTCTTTTTTCATTTTGTTCCTTTATATTTCTAAATGATCTGGTTCTTTACCGTGAGTTAAGAAGTACTTTTCATTGAATGACATTGAGTTTATCTCTTCTTTAGTATAATCTGATATTTGTTTTTGTTGATGTTTTGTATCTTTATTTTTCTTTATCCATATATTTCTATTTTTTGGAAATACTGGACCTAATCTTTCAGGCTTTGAACCACCTCCGAAAATATAAGAAGTATCTTTAACTCTTTGAACCAATCCACTGTCTTCTAATACTTTAATTGCTTTATTTAAAGTTGGTTTTGATAATTTAAATAGTTTCGATGTATCTTCTTGACTCATCTGATTTATATATGGTTGTCCATATCCAACTGAATATCTAACTATGTCCATATATACATCTGATTGTTTTCCTGTTAATTTTACATTGCTATTTCTCATATGAATGTAAAATATTCCTATATTCTGCCATCCATTATTTGAAATCTCCGAATTGCTTGTTGTATTCATTTTCAATTAACCTTCTTATTTCATAAGACATTGTAGCCCCTGAATTTTTTTCAGCTAAAGCAGATAACATTTTTACAAACCTAGGATGCATTGTGAAACTAATTCTTTTTAATTTCTCTGATTCTGTTTTTGCCATTATTTTGTTTCCTTTTTTAGTTGTACTAAAAGTATATATTTAGTATGCTTAAAATATTATTAAATATTATTTTGTATTGATAGTAAAAAAACTTTACTATGATGTGAAAAAAACTTTACTATCATAGTAAAAATTTTTTACTATCTGGTAAAAAAACTTTACCGTCTATAGACAGTGTAATTTTTTTACCGTCTACTTATACTAGTTAAATTAAACTAATTAAATCTCTGATTTAAATTAGTTCTAAATAAATGAACCAATTCAAAGGCTTACGCTTCGCACGCCTTTAAATAAAAGTGATGTGTCTTCTTCGGTTCAACTACTAACCTCAATTGTCGGCACGTAGCGTAAGCGAATGTGCCGATGCCTAACATATCATCATAAAAATAACATAGATATAGCTAGAAGCTATTTAAATGCATTAGATGATAAAATGTATTCCTTTAGTCTTTCGGTTTGTTCAGCGGAAGATATTGCGTGCATATTGGTTCATCTCCAATATATCTAGGCTTTGCAAGAATGAACCACAATTGCTTTCCATGATATTTAGAATATAAATTAATATTCCTTTTGCATGTTTCGCATATTGATTCTTTTATTGGTATTTCACAATATGATATATCTGTATCAATTTTCATCTTTCTATCTCATCTATATATAGTTGTTTAATTTCATATTTTTTTTCATCAACATTTTTTAATGAGTCTAATGCTTTTTCATAAGTCGAATAAGCTTCCATCCATCTCGATACTCCAGCTATTCCACAAGATATTTTGAAAACAATATGTACTTTAGTTAGTAATTCTCGTTTTTCGTAAACTTTGCATTCATACTCAGTATCAAAAATCTTACCATCAAATGATTTATATTTTTCAACAACTTGTTTAATTATTTCCATGTGCTTTCTCCATATAATATTTATAGATAATGCAAGCGTCTGCTTTTCCATCATATAACTTTCCACGTTCAGAGATGAATGTTTCATCTGGTCTCTCTAATTGTGCTAAATTTATAGTAGGAGATTTGTTTGCTGGAAGATTGAAATGCTTCTTCCAAGTATTTGCTGGAATAGATACAATCTTATAATGTAGAAGTTCTGCAATAGCTAATATTTTTCCGTAATTCATGAATGTGGTTCCAGTGCTTCTAGCAGAGTTTCCTATAGTGTTCCCTGGAAGTTCAATTGCAAGTACACGATTATTAGTGTCCTGAGAGTCTAATATTCTATATAGAAGCTCAATATCTAGTTCAGTAGAGTATTTGGCTTTAGTTTTTATTTTTTGCTTATATTGGCCTTTATTTGGACCAGATTTAATCAGTATCTTTTTGCCTTTAGAATCTTTTGCGAAAATATATCTAGCTGGCTTTGTTTCAATCTTTTTGATTGGCATATGATAGATTTTATTTGCTGTAGCTAAAGCTCCATCCTTTCCTATATCAACTGCAACTAATGTAATATCAGAGTTCATTGATTACTTCTATGTTTATATCATTATCTAATGATGCATTAACAACTGATAATGCGCTTGAAAAATCTGCATTTTTCCACATTTCAATAGCTTTGTCATATGCATCTTCTTTATCTTCTGCATATATCTCAATTATTGTGATTTCAGTTTCTTCTAATTTTACTTCATATTTTTTCATTGTGTGTTCCTTAATCTATTAGCAATTGTGTTGTTTCATCAAAATCAATGAACTCGCAATTTTCAATTTTAAATCGTGCTCTTGTGCATGCAACATATCCAAGTAGAATATTATCTTCATCTTCTTGTGTTTGCTTATTGAATTCTATATTCATCATAGATTCTAAAACTTTCTCATTAAGATCATCCATAATAAAGACTTTATCATATGTGGTTCCTTTGCTTGCATGGCATGATGATAATGTAATATTGCTTCGTTCTTTTCTGTGCCAATTTTCCATTGCTGATTCATATGCTGCAATGATACCTGACTTTCCGACTCTACCAACATTTTTAATAGTGTTAGCAATTGTCTTATCTTCTTGATATATATCAAAAAGATATTTCATAAGATTTGGGAAGTCTGCTTTCAGTGCATCATAATTTGCATAATACTCTTCAATGTCTTCTTCAATGTATTTGAATTCTGCATCTGATATTCGCTGATTGTTCTTGCTTGCATATGCTAAATCTTTAGACAATGAGAATAGTCTATCTGGATGTCGAGTAAGGTTGTAACTTACTCCTAATTGCGCAAACTCAAGAATTTTATCAACTAATGATGCGTTGAATCTTGAAATATATATCGTAGATTCTATCTTGCTACTTGGTTCAGATACTCCAATAAATTTAAAATTTTGCTTATAATATGATTGCATGAAGTCTTGAACTTTCTCTGCAATTGTAATAGAGCATCTGAATGTAGTAGATAATGGAAGAAATTTTGCTATATTTTCATAATGGTCAAATGATGAATGAAGATTTAAGAATTTGAATATTGTCTGAGCTCTATCTCCAAGAAACAGTTTCTGCTTTGCTGGATAAAGTTCGAATAATCTAATTGTTGCTCCTGAAGCATCATTAGATTCATCTAGAACCAATAGATCTGTCTGAGTTGGTGTGCTTAGATTGCTATGCATAATAATTGAAGCAAGTTTAAGATATGCATCGTGAGTGAATGGAAGTGAACCATCCATCATTTGCTTTAATAATGATTTTACTTGTTTTTTTGCGTATGGTGCATTTTTTGCCTGCTCATTTGTATTAAAGAATTCATCAATAGATAATTCATATGATGTGCAGAATTTAGAAAATAGATCTATAATAACAAGTTTTTGCTCGTATCTAAATCTACCAGTAATATTTCTATATGAAAGAAAACCAATTGATATTTTAAAATGTTGTTTTACTATTTGATATGCTAAGCTATGAATCGTTGATGGTTCAATATTGTTTGGAAAATTAGTTTGTGCTTCACGTTGCTGTTCTTTTGAAAACACAATATATTTAATCGATTTGTGTGGCTCGTTAATGCCAATAGCTTTAATTGTTGTTGATTTAGATGAACCAGCTACTGCTTCAATTCCAATTATTTTATCATTAGATTCTACAGCCTCTAGTATATCTTTTTGTTCGCCTGATAATTCAAACCCTAATTGTTCTTTCATTTTCCATCTTTCAGAAATTCAGAACCAATTGGTTCTGAATTAAATATCAAGAATAGCAGCAGCTGCTTTCTTAGTCTCTTCCGAAGTTTCTTTCACGCCTGAAGATTTTTTAGCTTTTTTGACAAGCACTGGTGCTTTCTCAATTTTAGCTAACCATTTTTTTAGAGGCTCTGGAGAGTCATCAATATTTCCTTCGATATCTGCGAAACCTTCAATAACATTTGATTCACCATATTTTTCATTATTTGCAGAATCATCTACTTGGCGAACCAGTGCAATTACTCCACGTCCTGCTAAATCGATAATTTTTGCATCAACTTCTTTTCCATACGCTTCAGTTTTTCCATCAGAAATACTTAAAGCTGTTGGTTCAAGGTGTAATGCTGAAAGTAAAGATTTGAAAAGTTTTGCTCCAGATTTGTTCTCTACTTTATCTCCTTTCTTGTATGCACCATCTTTATCGTCAGATTTTGCAGTGTATGAAGTATTTGCATACTCAGTCAAAGTCTTATCTGCTTCAGGGTCTTTAAGTGTTAATTTAAACATTGTTGCTCCAGAATCTGTTTGAAAGATTGCTGCTTCTACGATATCTACTTTATATGCTCCAGAGTCCCATAAAAATGAACCTGTACTTGGTGCTGCCTTT
>Ga0256829_1000623_pt1 | contig 34266 bp, 32 predicted proteins | sample 131447metaG_FD_185979 | JGI IMG/M metagenome (GOLD analysis project Ga0256829, IMG submission 185979) | Hydrothermal vent microbial communities from Lau Basin, Pacific Ocean - 131-447 | ecosystem: Environmental > Aquatic > Marine > Hydrothermal vents | place: Pacific Ocean: Lau Basin | collected... | reverse complement strand
TCCATTAGACTTGACTTTTACTGCTGAAGATGTAGGAGGAATTGCAACTGATCTCTATACATCAAATACAAATTTAAATATTGCTACAATATATTACGAAGATAACGATACTAAAGATTCTTCTGGAAGAATGGTAGGGACAAGCACTATTGTCACTCAACCAAGTTTTACAAATGGTTTAGCAACAAATGCTATAACTCAGTTTGATGATGTCGGAAAAGTAACTTTGCATTTTGAAGATCGAAACTGGGCTGCTATTGACAATGGCGATGGTACACCTCAAAACTGTTCCACAACAGGTGGATATCTATGTGGTGATCTCAATGCTACCTTCATCCCTGCTTCTTTTACCTTCGATACTATTACAGTAAAAAATGCCAACAATGGAACTTTTACCTACCTTTCAAACGACATCAATAACTCCTCTTCGATGTTTGCTGCGATGGATATCACTCTAAGTGCTAGAAATGCTCTGGGTGGAGTAACAAAAAATTATGCCTCTGGACTGTGGGAAAAGAATATGAAAATCACCATCACCAACTCTACACCAAATACCCCTACTTTACTTACAAAAGATATTAACTCTAGTGTTAAACTAGGCTTTAACAATGGAAGCAAAACCATCGCATGGAACGAATCAAACAACTCCAAACAACTGAGATTTAATTTCACAAGAACAACCAATATACAGCTCAACCCTCTAAAGGTTAATATTGGTGAACTTGCACTCAACGCATCGGCTACCTACCCAACTGGAGCTGTCACAGGAAATGCTACAGCAACCAATACAGCTACATTCTTGTATGCTCGTTCCCATGCACCAAGACAAAGATTCAATACATCCAATGCAACAGACTTAATCTACTTTGAAACATATTGCTATGGTACTGATGCCAATGGTAACACTTGTGATAAAACACTTCTACCAAATTCTATTGCCTCAAAATATACAGATGACCCTAGATGGTTTGTCAATACTCTCCACACTCCAGCCACTGGAAAGATTATTGGTACCCCATCTCAAATTGGTGTTGCCACATCAAAAAGCACTATTGGCACCATTACCACTACCCCTGCAGGCATTACAAAGGTTCCTATCACCTATACTGGAACAAAGTATCCATACAAAGCAACTTTTGAATACAATGCTTCTTCGTGGCTCCTCTACGATAGATACTCCTCGACATCTTCTCCTGCTACTGCAAACAGATTTGAAGTAGAGTTTGTAAACAGTGCATCATCATGGGCTGGTTCTGGTGAAAACAGTGCAAGCACTGCATCCTCAGGTGCTTCTAAAACCAACAGGAGAACTATGTGGTAAAAAGTGCTTTTTCACTTTTAGAAGTGGTCTTTGCCATTATTATCATGGGCATCACAATGGTCACTCTCCCCGTAATGATGAGCTCAAACGATAAAGGGATAGACACAACTCTCATCCAAGAAGCTATCTTTGGTGCATCAGCTGAGCTTAACCAAGTCCTCTCTTATAGATGGGATGAAAATTCTATAAATGAGACAGTCGATCCAAAGGCACTTGGACTCTCAGGTGTAGTCCAAACAAGCTACAGTGACTGCGACACCAACACTTCATCACCTACCTATGGACTTAGACCTGGGCATATCACACAACCAAAACATAGGAAATGTTTACTTAACTTTCCAACTACATCTACTTTGGGTTCAGATGCTGGTGACCTAGATGACATTGACGATGTTAGCACCTCTGCAAAATCTCTCTTTATTAACTACTCTGCAGATGTAGATGGGTATAAACAAGATTTTCAAAGTAGTGTAAGCGTAAGCTACGATACCATGGGTGGCTTAGTTGGTACTCATGATGCTAAAAAAGTTACAGTAACTGTCACAGATGCAGCGGGTAATATAGTCACAAAACTTACATCCTATACCCTCAATATCGGTGAAATTGATATGGACGATAGAATTTTTTAATGAAAAAAGCCTTTACTATGATGGAACTCATCTTTGTTATTGTTATTGTTGGGATTTTAAGTAAGTATGGTGTTGAGTTTATGGCACAAGCCTATAAAGGTTATATATTTTCTAAGATCAACAATACCCTCCAAGGTCAAAGTTCTAGTGCAGTTGAGTTTATATCAAAAAGACTCTCTTACCGCATCAAAGACTCTGTCATAGCAAGAAAAATTGATGGAACTTACACATCTGTATCTAATGCAACTGGAAGTAACTACACCATACTAGAATGGATTGGTTCTGATGGTGACAATTTTAGAGGAGATGCTCTACCAAACTACTCCGCTATCATAGATCTCAATGCAAGCACAGCTTCCAACCTCCACTCCCCTGACACCAATACAAATCGCCTCAATACTCTCATAGGTATACTTTCTCAAGGCAACTCTAGTTTATCAACAAGTGCTCTTTATTTTATAGGTTCAAGTAGCGATATTACCACCTCTTATGGGTGGACAAACGGAACACCTGCTTTTTCTACCCAAAAAAATGTAGCGATGCACCCCATAAAAGCTGGCACTACAACAAAAGATTTTAGCTCTAGTATAACGGGTGTTGACTTTAGCGGTGTAGATGTATTTGAATACTATAAACTTGCATGGACAGCATATGCTATAGTTTATAATACTGCCACAAAGAAGTTAAAACTTTATTACGACTACCAACCTTGGGCGGGAGAGAGTTATAGTACATCAGGAAAAAACATCAAAAGCATTCTTATCATGGATAATGTATCTACATTCAAATTTGGAGCTATTGGTTCACTCATAAAAGTACAAGTCTGTGTCCAAAGTCAATTAACAGGGGAGAAGTATTCGATATGCAAAGAAAAAACTATCTACTAAATACCCTTGGCTCTATTTTTAGCTCCCGTGAGCATTTTTCTTCGAAAAATATTCCATACGCTAAAGCCAAGCGTAGAGGCTTTGCTATGATCTCAGCGATAGTGATCATGTTAGTAGTAGCGTCCATCGCAACTTTTACTTTAATGCAAACCTCTCAAAGCATAAAAAAAACTGCCGATGTTTATCTTTATGAACAGGCAGAACTTTATACAAAAAGTGCCATAGAATATGCCCTCTTTGAGGTAGCAAAAGCAGGCTGTGTAGATAACCTACACTTTACTTTAGGTACCATCTATGATATAAACATAGATATGCGATATAGCTATACCATTACACCTGTAGGATGCACTAGTTTTGCAACAGTTACATCTCCCAAACAAAATGGCTCTGTTCTCATGGATATAACTGTACAAGTAGATGCTAATGATACAGGAAGTGATCCTTTAAGATATTTTAGAAGAACTATACAAAAACTTTAAAATTTCTCTTTAGTAAACTCTTTTTTGATATAATAATTTTCTAGGGGACAACTCTCTATTTAAACAAAAAAGGATTAAATTATGAATATATCATTAACAGGAAGACACTTAGAACTTACAGATGCTATAAAAGCTCATATGAATACCTCGATACAAACACTCAATAAATATAATATGGACATCACAAGTGTAAATGTTGTGGCATCGACACAAACAAAAAAGGGTAAAGAACATTCTATGGTTGAGTTTGTCATCAGTCTAGCTGGAAAAAACTCTATTGTCATCAAACAAAATAATGATGATTTATATGCGGCTATAGATATAGCTATAGAGCGTGCACAAAAAGCTATGCGTCGTATGCACGACCGTGAAGTTGACCATCAAAAAGTTGGGCTCAATGTGATCAAAGCAGAAACAAACCTTGGTATTGACCTCAAACAAGAAGAACTCTCAGGTGAGGATGAGATCATCCCTGTTGAACTTGATCTCTACAAACCTCGTGAAGTTGAAGATGCACTAGAGGATCTCAAAGAGAGCGGAAAAATGTTTGAAATCTTTATGGATAACGAACAAAAGACAAGAGTTCTTTACAAAAGAAATGATGGAAAATTTGGGTTGTACTAATAATAGTCCCATTAGAGGAACAAGTCCCTCTAATTCCGCTAAGGCCGCTGAGGCCACTAAAGCTAGAGCCTGTTCGGCTCAGATGCCGTTGGCTTGAGCGTATGGAACATTTTTCTAGTTCCCAAGCTCCAGCTTGGGAACTAATTCGATAGTCCTACAAGGAGGATAAACTTTGTTTTACTTTCTCTACAATTTTTTCATCCTCAGCCAAATCAATCCACCTAAACTGACTTCCACTTTGGCTCCCCCCCCTGAGTAAATCACCACTTTTTCTATACTTTAAATCCATATTTGCTATATCGAATCCACTCGTAGTGTGACAAAATTCATCTAACCTATCTGTAGAATTTTGATTTGTATAAAGATAACAATAACCCTTTAAACCAGTACGACTTACACGACCACGAAGCTGATGCAATGTTGAGAGACCTAATCTCTCAGCACCAACTATCACTACTGTACTAAGTTTAGGCAAAGAGATACCCACTTCTACCACTGTCGTAGCTACAAGAATATCTCCTTTTTGAGAAAATTCTAAAAGCACTTTCTCTTTTTCCTTATCTTTACCATGAGTCACATACACATTGTCAAAATGACTCTCCCAATATCCTCGTGCTTCTTCAATGCTTTGGTACTCAAGCACTTCGCTTTGTTCAACAAGTGGATAGACTAAAAGCACTTGATTACCTTTGTCTATCTCGACTTTTATATGCGAAAGCAAATCTTTAAAGTTTTGTTTATGGATGACGCTTGTGGAAATATCTTTTTTAAAGGGAGTGGATGTTATGAGACTAACATCAATGTGAGCTGTTTCTATCATAGCCAGTGTTCGAGGTATAGGAGTTGCCGAGAACTGTAGATAATGTGGTTTGTTTTTCCCTGCGGACACTAGCTTTTCAAGCATATTCCTCTGTTGTGTTCCAAACCTATGTTGTTCATCTACCATCACCAAAGAAAACTCTGGCAACTCTCTGTAAAGTAAAGCATGTGTACCTATGATAAAATCAAACTCACTCAGGTCTATCTTCTTAGTCTTGTTTGTCACTAAGGTAATTTTCAGTTTTGGTAAAAACTTTAAAGCCTCTTCATAGAGTTGATTGGCAAGGATGGTTGTGGGTGCCATCAGGATACTCCCATATTTACCCATCATATACGCAGCAGCTAAGATAACCATAGTCTTACCACTTCCTACATCACCCACTACCATTCTTTTTGCAGATAATTCAGAATTTAAGTCTTTTTTGATATCTTTTATCGCCCCTACCTGCTGATCTGTCAACCTAAACGGCAAGGTTTGTACCCAATCTTCATAAGAGTACAACGCTTTTGCAATAGTTTTAAAGTACCTTTTTTTAGAAGCTAGTAGTTTCATATAAACAAAAAGTTCCGTAAATTTAAAAGCATCAAGCATAGTTTTGTCTAGCTCTTTAAGATTGTATAATTGATTTGGAAAATGCAGTTCTAAGATGCTACTAGCGACCTCTCTTGATAACCCCTCTTGCATTAATCTCTCTAAGTTAAGATTTTTATGTATAAACCTTTGCATTACATCGCTTCTTAACTTTGTTTTATACTTTGGAGTGATAGCACCTATGTTTGTTACTTTTCTTGGCATACTCATGGCGCATTGCCCCATTTTACACTCTATAACACCATAAAAGTAGTTTCTATCTCCAACATTGAACTGGTGCATCATATAGGGCTTTGGACGGAACATCACACCTTGAACACTATGTCCAAAGTTATGAGCATAAAAAGTTATCTGGATAGAATTTTGTGCGCGAAAAATAGACTCTACTGTAGCATCTATAAGTTGTGGGGTATGCTCATAGAGTTGTTTGCTTAATCGTAAATCCTCATAAGCATTGGGAATTATAAGTGCAAGCTGCGACCAAGAGGAGATATTTAATTTTGTGAACTTTTCCTCTTGGTCTTTTGTGAGTTTCAAAGCTTATCCTTTTTGTGTTATAATTCCAACAAGAGGAAACTTTTTCATAAGTTTCCTTCTCAAGTTGGATTTGCCCCACCCTCAGGTGGTGACAAAAAATTATACCCCTAAAATCATCTTTGAGCTAAAAACATGACATTTTGTCAAGTTATTTTTTCACTTCTTTTGTAACTATAGCAAAACTAAGGTCTAATATCTCGGTATGTTTTTTAATATACTTGTTTAAATCATCCAGTTTCAAGGCTTTGATCTTCTCTAACTCTTTTAAAGATGCACCTAGCTTTTCACCACGATAATACTCTTGAAATGTACGAGAGAGTCTTTGACTCATGGTCTCAACACGCAGAGGCTCACTCCCAAGTAAAAACTTTTTCGTTTGCTCAAGTTCAGCCTCTGTTACACCATTTTTTACAAACTCGGCTATCACCTCTTTGACTGTTTTTTGTGCCTCATCGAGTGAGTCTAGTTTTGTTTGAAGATACCCTGAAAAGTAGGAACATGACTTGTTTAAACTCACTCTTGCATACGCTGAGTAAGCAAGCCCCCGTTTCACACGAATCTCCTCCATCAATCTACTTCCAAAACCACCAGTTCCTAAGATAAAAGTAGCAACTCTTGACTTGTATTCTTCTGGGTCATTCACACTCATATTGTACGGTGAACCAAAATACATATAAGCTTGTTTTGTTTCTTTTTCTAAAATGACCTCTTTAGGAGTTGCCCTTACATCATAATGCTTTAACTTTTGGAAATTACCTTTTGGCATATAAGAGATAACAGCTTGAATCTTTTGTTTTATGATCTCTATATCGATATCTCCACCAACGACAACAATAAGTTGAGAGCTTACAAGATGCTCTTGAATGAACTGCTTCACATCTTGAAGTTTTATAGATGATACACTCTCTTTTGTACCAGATGCTGGATTTGCTAAAGGTGTACCCTCAAAAAGCACTGCTTTGAGTTCATTGCCCGCTACATAGTCAAAATCATTTTCTTTAGAACTAAGTTGCCCAAGAAGTGTCGCTTTGACCTTGCTAAGTGCTTTCTCGCTTAGATTTGGGTCTTTAAGTAAAGCATCAAAATAGACAAGAGCTTCATCAAACTCATCACTCAGACATGAAAGTTCCATCACAAAAGTTTCTCGCCCTGTCGATGCATTGATGCTTATAGCTCTCGCTTCAAGTTCCTCAGCAAAGGCAGTTGAACCAAGTTTTTTTGTACCTTCTCCCATCATTCTAGCACTGAACTTTGCAACTCCTGCTATCTTAGTATCTGTGATAGTTCCAGCATCTTGAAAAATAAACTGCATATTCACAAGAGGAAGTCTTTTGTCACTCTCTAAGATGATTGGTATCTCAAAACCGTTTGCTTTGATGTATTGTATCTGTGCTGCCATTAAGTATTGTCCTAAAATTAGTATTGTTAAAAGTATTTTTTTCATTAAAATCTCTCTAGTATTTCATACGCTGTATTTCTCACCGCAGGATGCTCTCCAATATCGCGAATAAGATGCACCATCTCCTCTTTTGCCATTGAGTAAGCTGCACCCGCTGAACTCACTACATTTTCTTCCATCATCGTGGATCCAAGATCATTTGCTCCAAATTTGAGTGCCATTTGACCAATGTAAGGACCCTGAGTTACCCAGGATGACTGAATATTTGGCACATTGTCAAGATAGAGTCTTGCCACCGCGAGTAAACGCAGGTAACGGTTTGAAGAGGGCTTATCCATATCTGGAATCTGTGCTAAAAGTTCTGTGTTACTTCCTTGAAAACTCCACATAATAAATGCTCGAAAACCACCTGTCTCATCTTGAAGAGAACGCACCATCTCAAAATGATCAACAATGTCTTCATCACTCTCAACTGTACCATACATCATAGTAGCTGTGCTCATGATACCCAGCTTATGTGCTTGGCGATGAACATCGACCCAAACTTCAGAGTCAATTTTTTTAGGAGCGATGATATCACGAACCTTATCTGAGAGTATCTCAGCTCCAGCACCAGGGATAGAAGCAAGACCTTTGACTTTGAGTCGTGCTAGAACTTCTTGAATTGTGATACGAGAAACTTTGGCTATGAAGTCTAGTTCTATTGAGCTAAATCCATGAATAGTAATCGTAGGGTATTTTGTATGGATATGCTCCACCAAATCCTCATACCATTCTATCTTGAGTTTAGGATGCACACCACCTTGAAAAAGTATCTGTGTTCCACCTATCTCTAGGAGTTCATCTATCTTGGCATCTATCTCTTCATATGTAAGTACATAAGCATCTGCATCTTTTTCATGTCTATAAAAAGCACAAAATTTACAATCAACCCAACAGATATTGGTATAGTTTATATTTCTATCTACTACAAAAGTGGTCACCCTCTCTGGATGTAACTCCGCTTTGACTTCACTTGCCATCTTACCAAGTGTTTTTAGGTCAGCCTCTTTTAGAAGGTGCAGTGCTTCGGCTTTTGTGAGTCTTTTATTTTTTGTTAATTTCACTCTATTTCCAACCTTCATTTCTCGGATTTACCGGTGGTTTTTTTATAAATTTATAATACACTAAGAAGATGACTAATAAGCTAACAAAAATTACCCCAACTATCTGAGCCCATGCTCCAATATGTAGTATTTTGTTGAGTATTGAGGCGTGTGACTTGGTATCTATATCAAGTTCAACCATCTCTGCAATATGAGTCATAGCCGATACTGCTAAACTTCCCTCAGGGATGCTTTGATGACAAGAAAGACAGATACCACGACGGTCTATTTTATCTCTTTGGGCTTTATTTAGAGGGGCTGAAAGTTTAAAGTGACTTCCAACTGTCATGAGCTGTGTACCGTTTTCATCCAATATTTTAGAGTAATCATGTTTGAGATTGGCAATAGCTGGAATCTGCTCATCTACTTGTTTAGGGAGTATCTTCCCATCTGCAGTCATAATATCTACTATAGTATTGTGACTTGGATCAAAAGTACCATCAATGCCAAAACCTAAAGCTTTTTTACTTGCATGACATGACTCACAACTTCTTGCTTCTTTTTGGATAGTATGTGGCTGAATAGGTGACATATCTATAGCATTTTGTCCCTCCTTGCCAGCACCTTCAACATTTTGTACTTTAAATATATGGTTTTGAAGTAAAGCTTTGCCATCTTTTCCTATAACCGTAGCTGTCACTTGACAACCTGGAACAAGTGGCGTTATGCGTCCCTCTCCATTTTGACCGAGCATTGGGTTTTCCCAACGCAGATAGGAACGAGTTTCAGTCACTTTACCATCTACAAGATATTTTTTGAGGTCTTTTCTCATCCCACCAGTTCTCCCATGGATGTCATGGTCATGGGACATCTGAAGGTAGTCAACATTTTGCTTACCCTCGCTGTAGTCTATCTTGACATGACAGCCATAACATTGTGGTGCCCATGTTGCGTGGCAGGTATAACACTCCATCTTATCATTATGGGCAGTGATGCTGTCCATCGCAACTAATGCTTTTTTAGAGAGTTTCTCTTGCTCTTTTAAAAGTTTTAGAGGCTTGAGTTCTATATCTTTACCACTTGCTAGATGCATAAGGATTTTATTGCCTTTTTTGACAGCTTTTGGAAGAGGATTCCCTCTTGCCATGATGATATAACCATCCTCTTTGTCTTTTGGCACAAAACCTTGTTGCAAATACTTTGCTAAGTCTTGAGTGACTCCACGAGCTTTACCAGTTTTTGGTGTTGTTTTAAACTCATCAGAATACCCAAGTGGCAATTCCCATGGGTATTTTTTAGTAGTACCATGACAATCTTGACACTCTATCTCAACTGCACCTAAGTTCGCACCACTTAAGAAGCCATCCCCGTGCATATCGTTTGAGGTATGACAGTCTTGACACATCATCCCTTTTTTGAAGTGGACATCAGCTTGCATATGGATGTAGCGTTTAGTATGGAGCTTGGGTTGAGCATTTCCATCTTCATCGTAGGTAGCTTTATATGCTGTCTCCATAAGACCTTGGTAAGATACTCCGATGCGTTTTCCACGGTTATGACAAGTTGAGCAAGTCTCAGTCGGCACACCAGAATAATGCACACCATGAACGCCAACTTTTACTTTGCGTGAACTCTGGATAGAGTGGACAAGCATGTGACCAGCTTCATCTTTTTTGATGCGTTTATCTTTGCCCTCATAAAGTCCAGCATTTGAGTAAGGCACATGACATGATGCACAGCCTATCCCTCTAAAATCACCTCGGCGAAAGCGACCTTTACTTCCAGTATGACAACGCAAACACTCTTGACGCAGATATGTGTAGACTGCTAAAGATGGGTCTTTCTCAACCTCCTCTGCAGTTGGTGCAGGTGGGAGTTCTTTCATCTCATTTGGGAAAACTTGGGGTTCGAGTTTGGAGAGTTTTTGCATATACTCTTTATATGCTTGGCTCCCTAAGCGAGTGCTAATATCTTCAGGGTTTCTTGTTTTGTAGTTACCGTTTATGTGCTGATATCCCTCTTTGCCACCAAAACTCCATAAAGCACCTTGAATCTTCCCTTGTTCAGTCATCATCAGTGAATTCATCTGTGCTTTAACTTGTTTTTTATGACACATCCCACAAGTGTTTTCATTTATCCAAGAAGAGGCAGGTGCTGGGTAATATGTCTTTGGACCCTCATGTGTTTTAAAGTATGTAACTGTTCCCTTATGTGCATACTCAACACTTTTGTTGTAAGGATTTCCACCATGACAAACGATGCAGTCATTACCTTTATGTCCAGCTTTATCGGCAACTTTGAGGATAGCTTTCATCATACCTGAGTTAGGGTCTCGGATATCCTCGATGCCCTTATGGCAAACTATACACTCATTTGCACTAAAGAGCAAAGAACTGAAAAATAAAGCTACTATTAAAATCATTTGCTTCATATATTTTTCCCCTTTATCTCATCTAAGAGTGTTTGAGAGTTTTGGTACTCTTGTTTGAAAAATTCATAAAGAGCTTCAAATTCTTCATTTTCTTCTATAATTTTTTTTGAGTTTTTATCTAAAGGAGTTGATTTTAAATTATATGTAGAGAGAAGCTTTATATAAACATCTCTATTTTCATTGCTGATTATTATAGGTAGATAGCCATTTTTAAGCATATAAATATTTGATATCAATCTCGCCAATCTACCATTTCCATCAAAAAATGGATGAATTGAAGTAAAACCTATATGGCATCTTGTATATTTTTTTATACTCTCTTCTAAACTTATATCTTCTTTTAGTATTTTTTCAAATTCATTAAACCATATATTCATCAGATGCTTTATATCTGAAGGATTTGGATATGGGTAGTATTTTCTTGTATTATCTTCAAGTAAAACATAGCGTCCATTTTCAACAACTTTGTAATCACCAATGGGACACTCACTATCTATAACAATATTTGTCTGCACCGCGGTGTGAAGTTCAAATATATCTTCTTTTGTAAGAGTATCTTTATCTAAAAATTTATAGATTATATCTATAGCTCGACTATGTCCAAGAACCTCATTATGTTCTCGTATTGACTTACCTTTTACAGTCAAACCTTGTTCTATTATAAACGCAGTATCTCCTAAAGAGATAGTATTGCCTTCTATCGCATTAGAAGTATAGGTCCACTGTATCTTTAACTCGTCTTTTAAAGTTTTAACAGCTGTTTTAGTCATGCCTGCATATAGATTATCCATTTTATTACTTTACTTGTCCTTGCTTATTGCGTCTAATACACCATTGATAAACTTAGGACTTTGCTCAGTTCCAAAAGCTTTAGTGATCTCAACGGCTTCGTTGATGACCACTGCAGAGTCAAGCTCTCCAAAAAGAATCTCATACGCAGCAAGTCGAAGTGTAGCACGCTCAATGCTCCCAAGTCTCTCAAAATCCCAATCTTTAAGATGCTCTATGATAGCCTTGTCACAAGATTCTATATTCTCCATCACACCAGTATACAATTCTAGTGCAAAGTCTTTTTGTTTATTACGGATTTTCTTTTCTTCTAGGATTTCACCTGTATGCTCAGATGTATTTCCATTGCCTAAGTCGTAAGCATATAGTAGTGAAACTACTGCCATTCTTGCATGATGTCTAGTTGCCATCAGATACTCTCATAAAGGTCAAGCATCTCGATAACTGTTGTCATCGCTTCAAAACCTTTGTTTCCTGCTTTTGTTCCAGCACGCTCTATTGCTTGCTCGATAGAGTCAGTTGTTAAAAGTCCAAAAGAAACTGGTTTTTGGTACTTCAGGCTCATAGATGCAATGCCTTTAGTTGCTTCAGCAGATACATAGTCAAAATGAGGTGTAGCTCCACGGATAACAGCACCCAATGCACAAATAGCATCATATTTTCCACTATCTAAAAGCTGGTCAATCACCATAGGCAGTTCAAACGCTCCTGGGATAAGTACATGAGTTAGTTCATCTTCATTACCACCATGTCTTTTAAATGCATCTTGGGCACCCTCAACAAGTCTATCTACTATGAAATGGTTCCATCGTGTACTTACTATCGCAATTTTTTTTCCATTTATTACTTTTAATCTACCTTCTACTACCTTCATAAACTATATCTCCTGTTTGTATTTAATTTATCCGTAAAAAGAACTAATCTCTTTTACTACGCTCAGACCGCTAAGGTCACTAAAGAGAGAATTAGATTTCTCTAATTCTCTTCAATTTTTGTATTAATTTTTCTAAGTCTTCTAATTTAACCATGTTTGGACCATCACTAAGTGCAATGCTTGGGTCAAAGTGTGTCTCCATAAAGAAACCATCTACTCCCACTGCTGCTGCACCACTTGCAAGATATGGTACCATCGAACTATCGCCACCTGTTTTCCCATCTTTTGCAGTTGGCATCTGCACTGAATGCGTAGCATCAAAGATCACTGGTGCGAACTCTCTCATAGTCACTAGGTTACGCATATCTACTACCATATTTCCATACCCAAAAGAGTTTCCTCTCTCACAAAGATAGACTCCATATTTAGCAGAGTTTTCATAAGTAGCTTCGTTGCAACCACGAGTTTGTAAAACTTTTAAAACTGGATAGAGCATAGCATCGCCACCAAGGAACTGCCCTTTTTTGATGTTTATCTTACATTCTGTTTTTGCACAAGCAACAAGGAGGTCAGTTTGTCTACATAAAAAAGCAGGAATTTGAAGCATATCTACAACCTCTGCTACTTGAGCAACTTGTGTTGACTCATGTACATCAGTAACGATCTTATAACCAAACTCATCTTTCACTTTTTGCAAGATGCGTAAACCCTCATCGATGCCAAGCCCACGAAAGCTTTCTAAAGAAGTACGATTTGCTTTGTCAAAACTAGCTTTAAAATAAAAATCTATCGACTCATCTTCATGGTAAGGCATAAGTGCCTCAGCTATTTTTAAAATATTTTCTTCACTTTCAATGACACACGGTCCTGCAAGTAATACCATCAGTACATCCTTTTTATGACTTACTTTAAAATAAAGAGAGATTATATCATAATGGATTTAAAACTAAACTAGCTTTTTGGCATTCTTGCAGTGACATTTTCAAGTGTTTTAAAGATGGCTTCTTCTTGAAAAGGTTTTACCATATAACCATTTGCCCCTTTTTTTATCATTTTAAGGACACTATCTTTGCCACCTTCAGTTGTTGCCATAATGATGCGTGTTTTATGCCACTCTTTATTGGCCCGAACTGCACCAACCACTTCTTCACCAGTCATATTTGGCATATTCCAATCAAGAAGCATAATATTAATTTGATGTTTTTTCATCATATCCATAGCCACAAGTCCATCTTCTGCTTCATAAATAGTGCATCCCTCAGGCCATGATGGTTCTACGAAAAATCTTTTGACAGTATTTGTCAACACTCTCCTTACTATTTTACTATCATCTACAATAAGTACATTCATTATACACTCTCTTTTTTATGCTAAAATTTCTAGCACAATTCTAACATAAGCAACCAAAATAAATATTAAACAAAAAAAAATAAAGGAAAGATATGGGAATATTTGATTCTATCATACTCGGCATCATTGAAGGATTTACGGAGTTTTTGCCCATATCTTCAACTGGACATTTGATAGTTGCTAGTAAATTTTTAGGCATAGACCAAACAAGTATTACCAAAGCTTTTGAGGTCATTATCCAGTTTGCAGCGATTTTAGCAGTCTTTTTTAATTATCGAGATAAATTTACTCTCAAAAAAATAGATCTTTGGACAAAAGTTTTTATCGCATTTTTACCCATTGGGACTGTTGGGTATCTCTTTTCCCATCAGATCAAAGAGCTCTTTAGCATCGAAGTGGTTGCTACAATGTTCATCATTGGTGGTGTAGTATTTTTGATAGTTGAGAAATTTTTTATCCCCCATGAGGCAACTTTGCTTGATGATATAGAACAAGTTAGCTACAAACAAGCAAGTTGGATAGGTTTTGCACAAATCTTTGCTCTCATTCCAGGAACAAGCCGAGCTGGTTCTACCATCATAGGTGCACTTCTTGTAGGGTTAAGCAGAAAAGCGAGTGCAGAGTTTAGTTTCCTCCTCGCATTTCCTGTGATGAGTGCTGTTACTGGATATGACATACTCAAACACTACAAAGAGTTTAGCAGTGAAAATCTCCTCACTTTAGGCATAGGTTTCATCATCTCATTTATAGTTGCTTACCTTACCATCAAACTTTTTATGGCATTTTTAGATAAATTTACCTTTGTGGGTTTTGGTATCTATAGAATTGTTTTTGGGATAACTCTTCTGATCATCTTTCATTAAGTGCCTCTCCATAAATAATGAAATGGAATGTTTTTTGCTAATAGACTTCATAAGAAGAACCTATCTTTAGTTTATTCCGCTAGTTCTTCGATAAATTTTTGTTAGAAAGTTAAAGGAGGCATCATGCAAACTTTAAACAGATACAATGCTCGTTTACAAAGTATTTTAGATAGATTAGAATACTCGTTTTATGAGCTCAGTAAAAAGTTTTTATAGATTTAAAGCCAAAAAAAGGAATTTTCTTAGGCTACAAATCCCATGGATGGGATTTTATCATTTGATACTTTTAATAATTTTTAATGCTAAATCAAGTGCTTTTGAACGATGCGAAAGCTCTTTTTTCACTCCAGCATCTAATTCACCCAAAGTCTTATCAAAACCCAATGGAATAAACATAGGGTCATAACCAAAACCACCCTCACCTCTTGCTTCACAAAGAGCTGTACCATACATCCAACCATGGACAGATTGTTCAGAATTTTTTGTTACTATGGCAATAGCTGCTGTATAGTATGCAGGGGAACTACTTACTCCACTCTCTTTGATATTTTGCATCAGCTTATTTAAGTTATCTTTGTCATCTGCATTGATGCCACCATACCTCGCACTATAGATACCAGGATCTCCATCAAGTGCATCTACACTGATGCCACTATCATCCGCAATAACTATCACATCTTTGTTCCCAAGTGCCTTAAACACTGCTCTAGCTTTGATGAGTGCATTTTCCTTAAAACTATCCCCATCTTCAACTATTTCAAACTCTTTGATGAGTTCACCATAAGGTATCACTTCATATTCACTGCACAGTTCTTTTATCTCTCTTACTTTACCCTTGTTGGATGTTGCTAAAACTAATTTCATCTAATCTTTATGCTCCTCTACTAATTTTAAAATCTTCTCTTTGCGTGCGAAAAATGCTTGAACAATCACTGGATCAAACTGTTTTGATTTCTCTTTTTCTATATAATCAAATACCTTCTCAAGAGGCCAAGCTTCTTTGTAGATGCGTTGCGTACTTAAAGCATCAAAGACATCACAAACTCCTGTAATCCTTGCGTAGATATGTATCTCATCGCCTTGAAGACCTTGAGGATAACCAGCACCATCAAAATGCTCATGATGTTGCAACGCTACAACAGAAGCTACTCGCATCAGTCTCTTCTCTGAATTGACAAGCAAATCATACCCTTTTTTAGCATGAGACTTCATAACTTCAAATTCATCTACACTTAAAAGCCCTGGCTTTTTAAGTATCGTGTCACTTATGGAAATTTTGCCAATATCATGCATAGGGGCTGTGGTAAAGACCTCTTCCACCTCAAGTTCACTGAGTCCAAGCTCCTCGGCAATCTCTTTTGCAAAATAAGCGACTCTTTTTACATGTTTGCCTGTTTCATGTGAACGCTGTTCAGCTAACTCACTCAACATAAAAATTGTATCTTTTTGGCTCTCTTTGATGTCATTACTCATGAGTAAATTATCAAAAGTTATGGCAATATTTTTTACAAAAATATTGAGTAGGTCATCTTCTATACCAATGTCACATGTCTTTCCATCAAAAATAATCAACATCTCATTGCCAAGATTATTTTTATGATAAAAGATAAAGTAGTCATCTGTTTTAATATGCTGTTGCTCTCTTAGAGCATCAAAGACTCTCTCCCCATATTTTTCCCTTACCTTCTCTTGGCGTGTATCTGCATCACTAAAGATGCCTGTTCCAGTGTTAAAGATAGGTTTTTCATCTTGATGAAAAGAGATATAGATACTCAACATGCTTGAACATGAGTTTGATGTTTCATCATGGATAAGGGTAAGTACCTGCCCAAGTAAAGCGGCAAAAAACTTATCGATAGAGTGCATATCTATGATAGAGGAGGTGGAAGCCAAAACCTTTTCAAGCCCTACCTTATTTTTCTGAATCTTTACAAGGTCAGAATAGGAACGCAAGGCTGTAATCATACTTGAAAAAAGTTTTGATGTTGTTAATTCTAGCTTGTTTCTATAATCGTTAATATCATAATTTACGATCACATCTTCCTCTGGTGCATGTCCTGGTTGCCCTGTTCTTAGTATAATGCGTAAGAGACTATTGTCCAAATCGTCACGGATTATCTTTACAAGATCTAATCCAGCATTATCTGTCTCCATCACAACATCAAGCAATAAAACAGCCATATCTGGATGCTCTTTTAGTATCTCTTCACCCTCTATCGCACTATATGCATGATAGAGTTCTAACTCTTTGCCCTGAAAACTCATAGGTGCTAAGACTAGATTTGTCACCTCATGGACAGAGGGTTCATCATCTACTATTAAAATTTTATAAACTTCAGAGTTCTTTTCTTTCGAGTGTTCTGTTTCTTCTATAAAATTTAAAAATCCATTACTATCAAACATCTTTATTTCCCATAATCGGTATTGTTATTTTAAGAGCTAAACCATCTTCAAGCTTAGTAACAAAAGCTATCTGCCCACCTAAAGACTGTGTTACAAGGTTGTACATAATGTGTGTGCCAAGTCCACTACCACCCTCATCTCTTTTTGTTGTATAAAAAGGCTCAAAAAAGTTTTCTTTTTCTTCCTCGCTCAATCCCCTACCATTGTCTGCATACAACAATACCATATTGCCCTCTTGCTCTTTTATCTCAAAGAGGATATGCCCCTTATCTCTATCTTTAAAAGCGTGGATATAGGCATTTTCTACCAAGTTCGTCACTATCTGTGCTAAAGAACCAGCAACTATATCTATCACAAAATCATCAGGACATTTAACTTCAATAAGATAAGAACTCTTTTGCGATTTTGTACCCAAAGAGAGTATGATAGAGTCGATATACTCTTTGACATTGATCTCTCTGAGATCTCCCAAACTTTGATCTACAGAGAGAGACTTAAAAGAGGTGATGAGTTCACCTGCCCGTTCTAAGTTTTGCAAAATCATTGTACTTGAGTTTTTGGCAACCTCAATAAAGCTATCAAAATCACTCTCTTTGACTTTTTTTTCATGATAGAGCTTCAAAAAATCTTTTGTACTTTTTTCAAGATGTGAAGCCGCTGTGATGGAGACACCCACAGGAGTATTTATCTCATGGGCTACCCCTGCGACCAAGCGACCAAGTGATGCCATCTTTTCACTCTCTACTAAACTCTCTTGTGCATTTTGAACATAGATCAAATTCTCTTCCAAAGATGTTCTAAAACGCTTCTCGCTCCCTACAAAATAATAAAAAAGTGTAAAAATAATTGTTGACACAACTATAATATTTATACTAAAGAACAAGATACTTATCTCTTGGGGGACTGTCTCCATTTGACTCGCAGCTGTTGCATCAAATACTGCACTTAAAATAATCAATCCAATAAAAACAAAAAGCCATCGAATAATTGTATTGTTTTGCTTATAAGTAAAAGCTGCAAATATAGTAATGACAGACCACAAAACCATAGCTCCACTCGCCACAAACCCACCAAGTGCAAGTTGAAGCATAAAAGGGAGAAGCAGACTAATACCCAACTGCACAGCCTGACCCGTATTGAAATCTTTTGTATAATAGATCAAAACATAATTTCCAAAAGTGACCAGAACATAGGCAAAAGGGATAAAAGATTGATAAAATAAGCCTGAGGACATCACAATAGTACCCCAGAGCAAACCACCAAAACTCATGAGTATCCCTATGTAGATTAAAAAAGCATGCTGCCTTTTTTCCTCTTTTGTATTTTGGGGAGTGTCTGCTATTGTAGATAAAAATTCTAGTATTCTTTCCATATCACAATTATATCACAACTATATGTTAGACTTCTTATATCACAAAAGTCTATTATTACCTTAAGCTTTAAGTTATCAATTATATTACAATTTTATCTCTTATATACAAAATTTTATTATACTTGCATAATTAAACCCAAATTATATAAGGTACACCATGTTCAAAAAAGTTTTCCCCCTTTCATCCATTCTATTTTTAAGATTTTTAGGTCTGTTTTTAGTCCTTCCTGTTTTGTCTGTCTATGCTCTTGACTTAGAGGGTGCTACTCCATTTTTAGTTGGTATCATTGTTGGTGGCTATGCACTGACTCAAGCGATATTTCAAGTGCCTTTTGGAACGATGAGTGACAAGATAGGGAGGAAACCAACCATCCTCATAGGTCTTCTTATATTTTTAGTTGGTTCACTACTAGCTGCCTATTCTACAAATATCTATATGCTGATGCTTGGTCGTTTCTTGCAAGGTGCTGGAGCAATAGGCTCTGTTGTCACAGCGATGATTGCTGACCTAGTCGAAGAGAAAACTCGTGGACATGCTATGGCTATCATGGGTGGTTTTATCGCTATGAGTTTTGCCCTAGCAATGGCTCTTGGACCTGTTATAGCTTCTCATTATGGTATTAGTGCTATCTTCATTATCACTGCGGTTTTAGCTGTTGTGGCTATTATAGTTTTGTTTGCTAAAGTCCCTACACCTCCAAAGATCAAGCATATCTACCATGGTAAAACAAGCACAAAGGATATCTTAAAAGATCCAAATCTTCTTAGCATGATCATCATTAATGCTATGCAAAAAGGACTTATGACAGCTGCGTTTGTTATCATCCCTATATTTTTAACAAAACCAGAGTATGGATTTGGCTGGGAGAAGAGTGAGCTATGGATGGTCTATCTTCCTGCTATGGTTGCAGGTCTTATCGCTATGGGTCCTGCCGCTGTTTTTGGCGAAAAGAGAAATATACCAAAACAGATATTTATGGTATCAATCATCCTTTTTACTGCCTCATTTATCATGATGGGTCTCACAACATCTAGCGCTGTGTTTGTTACAGCTGTCATCTTTTTCTTTATAGCATTTAACATGATGGAGCCACTTGTTCAGTCGATGATATCAAAATTTGCTAAAGTGCATCAAAAAGGTGCAGCACTCGGAATTGCCAACTCTGTTGCATACTTTATGACATTTTTAGGTGGTACTTTTGCAGGATTGTTTTTAGATGTCAGTGGTCGCCAAACACTTGGTTTAAGTATTGGGGCTATAGGGTTTATCTGGTTATTGTGGACAGCTATGAAGATGCAAAACCCACTTAGGTATTCTCACCTTATCACCCCTAAGGATGATATAGACTTTGATAAGCTTAATGCATTAGAACATGAACACATAGCTGAGTGGTTTATCAACGAAACAGAAAATGTTGTCGTAGTCAAATATGCATCAGAAAAACTTCAAGAGAGTGAGATAGAAGCTAAAATCCTTAAATAGATTTTAGCTTTATGCTTAGTTAACTAACACTACTTTTGCGGAGTTACATACATATTGAAGTAACGACCTTCAAATTTTGGTGGTTTTTCCATCACGCCGATATCCTCAACCATTGGCCAAACACGAAGAAGCACTTGCTTGCCAGCATCTGGATTTGCCATCTCTCGTCCTCTTAAGAAAACGCGAAATTTTACATGAAAACCTTTTTCTAAAAACTCTCTTGCATGTTTGACTTTGTAGGTTACATCATTTTCAGCAATTTTAACAGAGAGTTTTATCTCTTTTACAACGATTTTTACTTGATTTTTTCTTTGTTCTTTGAGTTGTTTTTCTTTTTGGTATTTGTATTTACCGTAGTCCATAATCTTAGCAACTGGTGGTTTTGCATCTGGAGCAATAAGAACTAAATCAAGATTAAGTTCATTTGCTTTAAGCATTGCTTCATCTGTTGAGATTATCCCTAAAGATTCTCCACCATCTATCGTACATCTTAACTCAGATGCACGAATATCGTCATTCATTATTACGCGGTCTTTTTTACTCAAAAATTTACCTCATTTAGTTTAGTTTGTATAAGTGTTAAGAATTCCTCTTCACTTAGGTTATATTGTTCACGGCTAACTCTATCGCGAACGGCTACTGTTTTACCCTCTACTTCTTCGTCACCGATGATGACTAGCATAGGTACACGGCTCTTTTCAGCTGTACGGATTCTTTTATTTAAAGAATCATTTTTGTCATATATCATACTATCGGCATTTATGTCGATAAGTTTATCGGATAAAAGCTTAGCATATTCTTTGTGTGTATCTGCAATTGGGATGATAGCTACTTGAGTTGGAGCTATAAACATTGGAAACTCCCCTGCATAATGCTCAGTCAAGATACCAATAAAACGCTCAAATGAGCCAAGAATTGCACGATGTATCATAACAGGTTGAATTTTTTCGTTCTCTTCACCGTTATACTCAAGTTCAAAGCGTGCTGGAAGATTATTGTCTAGCTGAATAGTTCCACATTGCCACTCACGACCAATGGCATCTGTAATCTTGATGTCGATTTTAGGACCATAAAAAGCTCCACCACCCTCATCTATTTCGTAAGGTAGGTTATGCACTTCCATCGCATTTTTAAGTGCTTGTTCACTCTTTTGCCAAACCTCGGCATCACCAACTGCTTTTTCGGGTTTGGTGCTTATCATCATTTTGTACTCAAATCCAAAGGTTGACATAATCTTATCAACAAACTCAACGACATCGATGATTTGTTCTTCTATCTGATCCACTGTACAAAAGATGTGTGCATCATCTTGTGTGAACTCACGGACACGGAAAAGTCCATGCAACGCTCCTGTAAACTCATGACGATGCACTACACCGTATTCAAAATACTTAATAGGCAGATCACGATAAGAGTGTAACTCATCTTCATATACTTTTATGTGTCCGACACAGTTCATAGGTTTGACACCGAACTCGACATCATCGATCTTAGTGAAGTACATATTTTCACCATAGTTTTGGTAGTGTCCAGATGTTTTCCAAAGGTCAGAACGCAACATCTCTGGTCCACGCACAGGCTCATAACCTCGTTTACGGTGTGCTTTAAAAAGTAGGCTTTCTAAGCGTGCACGCAGTCTTCCACCAGCAGGCAACCAGATGGGAAAACCAGCACCAACCTCTTCACGAAAGGTAAAAAGCTTCATCTCATTTCCGATTTTTCTATGGTCTCTTTTTGCAGCTTGGGCTAACATGTCTATATGTGCTTTGAGTGACTCTTTATCTGCAAATGCGATTCCATAGATACGCGTTAACATCTCGTTTTTAGAGTCCCCTCCACGGTAAGCCCCAGCAATCTTTGTGAGTTTAAAGAAACGAATATCTCGGATATTTGGAAGGTGTGGACCACGACAAAGGTCTTCAAAATCACCCTGCTTGTAGATAGAAACTTTCGCATCTGAGATACGCTTTAAAACATCAAGTTTCAATTCGTCATTTCCAAATTTTAATTTTGCTTCTTCCATAGTGATCTCATAACGCTCGATCTCATACTTCTTCTTTGCAAAACTTATCATCTGTTTTTCTATCTTTTTTAGATCAGCTTCACCTATCTCTTCATCCACTTTAAAGTCATAGTAAAAGCCCTCTTTTACCACTGGACCAACAAAAAACTTTGCATTTGTATAGAGTGATTTAATCGCTTGTGCCATCAGGTGTGCAGTAGAATGGCGTAAAACTTCAAGTGCATCATTAGAGTTATCTAACTCTATTGGTTCACCCTCTATGCCTAGTACAGCAGCAGTTTGTAAGTCTATTATCTCATCATTGTGTTTTAGTGCTATTGCATCCAAATTCAATATTCCTATGTAAAAATTTTCGCTATAATACCTAAAAATCACTTTAAAGAGGGTTAATGCTCTGCAAGATATGTAATGCCCCAACAATAGCGATAGAAGATAAGCGAAACAGCTGGGAGTTTTTTCACTGTAAAAAGTGTGAATTTATCTTCAAAAATCCAAAAAATTATGTTAGCTCAGACAAAGAACTCGCCCAATACAACAACCACAATAACACCATAGAATCAACAGGTTATGTGGAGATGTTTGAAAAATTTATGAGTACAACATTTGAGCCATATGCAGAGAGCATCTCAACTGTACTAGAGTTTGGAAGTGGTCCAGGACCTGTACTTTCTCAACTACTCAAAGAAAAAGGGTTTGAGGTAGATATCTATGACAAATATTTTTCACCCACTAAAGTTTATGAAGGCAAAAGATACGACCTCATCACCTCCACAGAGGTACTCGAACATATAGAGCATCCCAAAGAGATTTTTGAGTTTTTTGCAAAGCATCTCAATGAAAATGGATTACTTGCCATCATGACGCAGTTTCATACCAATGATATTGAAGATTTTAAAAAATGGTGGTACAAAAATGACCCAACTCACATCTGTTTTTTTAGACCAAAAAGTTTTGAGGTTTTAGCAGAGATGAGTGGATTTGAAGTTGTGAAAGATGATGGGATTAAAAGCATTTTACTCCGCACTCAAACTAGCTTTTACAAAAGCCAAGATTGAAGGGTTTGGAGTTTGTAGTCTTGAGGTAAACTCTGGGTGAAACTGGACACCTAAAAACCAAGGATGCCCTTTTATCTCTACCGTTTCTATGAGACCATTTGACTCTCCAGTGACTATCATCCCAGCTTTTTCTAAAGCTTCACGGTAAGTAGGATTTGCTTCATAACGATGGCGATGTCTTTCGTAGATAGTTTTTTCACCATGATAAGCCTCTCTTAGCAGAGAACCCTCTTTTGTGTCACAAGGGTATTCACCTAAACGAAGTGTTCCTCCCATTGGTGACTTATGTGTTCTTAGTTGTGTGTCGCCACTTTGGTCTAAAAAGTTATCTATGAGATATATCATAGGGTGTGGAGTATTTTCATCAAATTCTATAGAGTTTGCACCCTCTAACCCAAGGACATTTCTTGCATATTCAACTAGCGTGAGTTGCATACCAAGGCAGATGCCAAGATAAGGAACTTTATGTTCTCTTGCATATTGTATAGCTTGGATTTTACCCTCTACACCACGACTTCCAAAACCACCAGCGACAAGAACAGAGTCACAGTCAGCTAAAAGTGCCTCGGCACCTTTTTCTTCTATCTCCTCTGAATCGACCCAAGTTATCTCTACTCGTGCATCAAGATGTGCTCCACAATGGATAAGAGACTCTGTCAAAGACTTGTAGGCCTCTTTAAGCTCAAGGTATTTTCCTACAAATCCAACGATGGTTTTCTCTTTTGGTTGGACTATCTTTTTAACCAAAGTATCCCATTTTTCCATATCGGGATTTAGTTCACCTAGTTCAAGCTCTTTTGCTATAGGTTTTAAGATGTTTTGTCGTAAAAAAGTCACAGGAATATCGTAAATAGTAGCAGCATCAAGAGCTTCTATGACACTATCTGGCGTGACATCACAACTCATAGCAAGCTTTTTCTTAAATGTCTTAGGCAGAGCATTTTCACTTCTTGCAATGATCATTTGTGGAGTGATACCGATGCGTCGAAGCTCTTGGACTGAGTGCTGTGTTGGTTTTGATTTGAGTTCACCCGCTGCTTTGATGTAAGGGATAAGCGTTACATGGATAAAGAAAGTTCCAGCAACCTCCTCATCATGTTTCATCTGACGAATCGCCTCCATAAAGGGAAGCCCCTCAATATCGCCAACAGTTCCACCAAGCTCAACGACTAAGATGTCATGATCTTCACCTGCTAGTTTGATGCGACTAACAATCTCTCCAACGATATGGGGAACAACTTGGATAGTTTGACCCAAGTAGCCACCTGCACGCTCTCTTTCTATAACTGAAGAATAAACCTGTCCTGTAGTGAAGTTAGAAGATTTTAAGTAAGATGAGCCTAAAAATCGTTCATAGTTCCCGATGTCTAAGTCTGTCTCCGCGCCATCTTTTGTGACAAAAACTTCTCCATGCTCTAATGGACTCATCGTACCAGGGTCAACATTGATGTATGGGTCGATTTTGAGCATCCCTACATTTTTGCCAGAGTGTTTGAGAAGTGTACCAACGCTCGCTGCAGTGATACCTTTTCCTAAAGAACTTAAAACGCCACCTGTAACAAAAATGTATTTAGTCATGCAAAATCTCCTATATTTATTTGCGAAATTATATACAAAAGGCACTTAAAAATAGCCTCAAAATTTCAATTAAACAGAATAAACTTTGTTTACTCCATTTTCTTTGGCTTGATAGAGATTGATATCAGCATCTAGTATAATTTTTTCTATGGAGAGGTTGTCATCAAAAGTAGCTTGAGATACACCTATGCTTATTGTTATGCTAAAGGTCTCACCAGAGTTGAGTTTGAAATTCATATCTTGTATCTCTTGGCGAATAGAATTGGCGATGCGTATAGCCTCAGGTGTGTTGGTATCTGGAAGAAGCATGATAAACTCCTCTCCCCCATGTTTTGAGACAATATCTTGTATGCGTGATAGCTCAACGAGTTTTTTAGAAAGTTGTATAAGGATCTCATCTCCAGCTTTATGTCCATAGGTTTCATTGATCTCTCTAAAGAGGTCAATACCTATCATAAGTATAGAAAAAGCTTGTTTATCTTGTTTTGATAATTTTAAATTTTCATCTGCTATATTTGAGAAGTAACGTCTACTGTAAAGACCAGTAAGCGGATCTCTTTGTCTAGCAGAATTTGTTTGGGAGTATATCTTTGCTAAGATAAGAGAAAATGAGATGATCTCAAGATACGAAGCTACGATAAAAATGTATCTATTGAAGTGTGTATTTGGTATGTCTCCCATCAAAACAGAGCTCATAAGGGCGAGCGAAGATATATAGATAAGCATGATAAAAAGATAATATTTCGCTAATGTGAAACCTTTTTTGATGGTCATAATCGCTATGATTATGAGGAGTATAAAGGTGAAAGTTGTGATTGCATTGGCAACTTCAATCCAAGGATCTACAGTTATGAAGACGAGTGGTACAAGCATAGCATAGACAAGAACATTTGCCATGAGGAGTTTAAAAAGTTTTGGGTAAAACACCCTTGTTTGTAAAAAATAACTTGAAAACAACACTAAAAACACCATCACAAGTGGTGTCACTATGTGAAAACGCTCATGCCAAGATTCAAACCCAAAATACAGATCAAACCCGCTAAGCACAAGTACAAACAAGGCATAGGTGAGAGTGTAGGCAGTGTAGTAAGCATATATTCTATCTTTTACTGTTACAAATAAAAAGAGATTGAAAAGAAAAACAATAAACAAACTCCCAAAATAAAACATATATTTTGCTATAAAAAATGGTTTGGCTTTGGCAGTATAAGTATCTTTATCATATATCGCAAACTCACCCGCTGATGAAAACTTAGAATAAGCCTCAATGTAATATGTTTTTGTTTGTCCTTTTTTTATATATAGATTAAAAGTTGGATTGGAGTCATAAACCTCTCTTTTATCAAGGGGTACACTTAGACCATTTTTACTCTCAATAAAGCTGCCATCTTGCTCTCTATAGAGGTTAAGTGCATCAGAGAAAGGTTCAAGAAATGATAAAATGAACTCCTCTGTATCACTTTGATTTTCCACTGTTATTTTGTACCAAGTTGTCCCATCTATGTAGCCAAAAGAAAATTGTGATGGTAAAGTTTTTGTAAATTTTGTTTGTGATATTTGCTCAACACTCAGGAGTTGAGATGGGTCGTAAAGATAAGACAAAGTAAAATTATCGACTTTCTTTGTCGCATTATCTAGGATAACATTGGCACTCAATATATATGTAAATGTTAAGAAGATGAATACAAAGCGTAATATAAGTTATCCTTTTATTATGTTCTAGCGTTAAACAATTTATAATTGTAATATTTTAAAACAAAAATTATACTTAGACTCAGATTAAATAGTCATTATTTTGGTATAATCCATGAAAAAATAGAGTTTTTATGAACAATGCACTTCTCATTATAGTATCGGCACTTGGAATATCATCAGTTTTAAATATCATCTTAAAAAAATTAGGTATCTCACAGATCATTGGGTATATATTTACAGGGACTATTTTAGTCTATAGTTTTGACTTGGACTCTATGCAAAGTTCAGGTACACTTGAGCATATTGGTGAGTTCGGCATAGTCTTTCTCATGTTTACCATTGGGCTCGAGGTCTCTCTTGCTAAGATGAACTCCATGAAAGGTGAGATTTTTGGTAATGGTTTTATGCAAGCTACCCTTACTGCTGGTGCTATTTTACTCATCTGTATTTTTGGTTTTCATTTAGATTTTACCACCGCTTTGATCATATCATCAGCTTTTGCCCTCTCCTCCACTGCAGTGGTGCTAAGTTATCTCAAGCAGTCAAAAGAGATACATACACCCTACGGAAAACGCGCAACAGGTATTTTGATCTTTCAAGATATAGCAGTCATTCCACTCCTCATACTTTTAGGCTTTTTAGTGAACCATGGAGATCACTCTGTTTGGATCATTCTAAGAGATACTATTGTGAGTGCCCTCATCGTTGTTGGACTTTTGTTTGTTGTTGGAAGTCGCGTGATGTCATGGTTGTTGCACTTTTCCGCTTCAAGTGATGTAGATGAACTTTTTATGGGGAGTGTACTTTTCATCGTTGTGGGTGCATCTTTGTTGGCTTCGTATTTTGGTTTCACCTACTCACTTGGGGCTTTTGTTGCAGGGATGATCATAGCGGAGACTAAGTATCATCATAAAGTTGAGTATGATATAGCACCTTTTAAAGATATCTTGCTTGGGACATTTTTTATCATTGTTGGGATGAAGATAGACATTATGTATTTTTTCTCCCATGTTGGCACTATAATCGGCATATTTATCTTAGTTTTATTTTTAAAAACTTTGATTACCTACTTGGTTATTAGCTTCTCTTCGGCAAAAGGGACAGCTTTGAAAACAGCTTTATCTATCTCTCAAGTGGGAGAGTTTTCTTTTGTTATCTTCGCAATCGCAAATATGGGTGGGCTTTTAGACAAAGAGTTAGAATCGCTTTTGATTTTAATCGTTATATTTTCTATGATGGTGACACCATTTTTTATCTCTCACATAACTGAGTTTGTTGAGTCATTTATAGAGGATGATTTTGTGCATATAGAAACAAAGTCCTTTGCTGGGAGAAAAGATCATGTAGTCGTTTGTGGGTACTCTGTAGTTGGTAAGTTTGTGGCTAAGCATCTTGATGAACTAGATGCTCCCTATGTTATTATTGATAACTCTCCAAAACATGTCAAAGAAGCACTTGATGAAGACAAAGAGGTTTACCTTGGAGATATGTCAAAAAAATCTATCTTAGATGCACTCAATGTAAAAGAATCAGCCGCTGTCATAGTTACACTTGATAATCTGACAAAAAAGCGTCTCATCTGTGAAGCCATTTTAAAACATACTCAAAATATTAACTTGATTGTTAAAGTGACCTCTTTGGAAGAGAAAGAAGCTTTGAGTGACTTGGATATTACAGTGATAGTTGATGGAAAGTTAGAAGTCTCAAGGGTATTAGTTGAGCGAATGATAACTTGTCAACTAAATTACAATTAGTTTCTTTTACGCAGTAAAAAGCTTTAGTGGCCATAGCGGCCTTAGCGAAGCAAAAGGGACTTTGTTCCTTTTGTGGACTATAAGTTAGTTCCCACGACTTCCAGGTTTCATAGCCTCAGAGCCATCTTTGCAGAGTGGACAGAGATCAGGACTGTACATCTCAAAAGTAAAGTCCTCTAGTGCAAAAAATGGTATATCTTGAGGGAGTTTGCAGTTAGCTTTTGTGGTGATGTCACTGTTTTCGCGTTTACAAAAACCACGATTTGCTAGGGCAGCTACACCTACTATGACACCACCTAGAGATGCAACAACGCGAGCAGCCTCCATAGCAGAGCCACCAGTTGTAATGATGTCTTCACACATCAGAACTCTCTCACCTTTTTTGATCTCAAAGCCACGGCGGATTTGCATCTCACCCTCAACTCTCTCAGCGAAGATAGAGCGGACATCAAGAGCTGTAGCAAGAGCAAAACCCGCTATAAGTCCACCGAGTGCTGGGGCACAAACTGTATCTATTTTAAGCCCACTAGATTGTATCTCTTTAGCTAAAGCAACAGCCAGAGTTTTAGCAGTTTTTGGATCTTCTAAAACCTTTGCAGATTGCAAGTAAAATTGTGAATGGTTTCCGCTACTTAGTTTAAAATGCCCCTCTAAGAGAGCATCTGCATCCATATAGATTTTTTTTACATCCATAGTGATTATACCTTGAGTATTTCTTGCTCTTTATCTTTTAAGATAGAGTCGATTTGTACAGTAAAAGTATCTGTTATTTTTTGAATCTTTTCTTGGGCAGTTTTAGATTCGTCAGTTGTAATCTCTTTGTCTTTTTCTAGTTTTTTGATTTTGTCGTTTGAGTGTTTTCTATCATTTCTTATCGAAACTTTAGTATCTTCACCTATACCTTTCATCTTCTTCACGGTATCTTGTCTTTGCTCTACTGTCATTGGTGGGAAGAAGAGCTTGATTTGATCACCATCATTGTTTGGATTAACACCGATATTTGCAGCAGCAATAGCACTTTCGATATCTCCTAAAAGGTTTTTCTCCCAAGGATTTACTACAATAGTAGTTGCATCGGTTGCAAGAACTGAGCCAACTTGATCAAGAGGTGTTGGAGTTCCATAGTAGTCAATTTTTACATTTTCAAGAACTGCAGTAGTCACTTTTCCAGTACGAAGCGTTTTAAAATCTCTGTGCATATGTCCTACACTTGAGTTCATCTTTTCTTCACATTCGTTATAAATTTCTTCTAACATAGTAATCCCTTTTTTAAAATTATTGAGCTGGTTTTGTTTCTTTTGTAGGAGCAACAGGTGTCGCTGTTGGTGCTGTTGGTGCTAGAACATTTGTCTTCTCTACCATATTATCTACAACAGAAGCTTGTTTTGCCGATGAGTAAAGGTAACCTAAAGCGATGGTGTTAACTACAAATAAAAACCCAATGAAAAAAGTTGCTTTGGCTAAAAAAGCACTAGGACCTTTGGCACCAAATACAGATTCATTTGATCCACTGTATGCACCAAGACCTATGCTTGAGCTTTTTTGAAGGAGTACAGCAATCACTAAGATTACTACAAGTACAATTTGAACGATTAATAATAAATCAGTTGTCATAAAATAAATTCCTGTTTAGTCATAAATTCATACTTATGACCATAGTTAAAGTTGCGAATTATATCTAAAAAAAGCTTTAACTGACCTTGTTAATATAGCTGAATAGAAATATAATTTTTGTTCTTTTATCTTAAATAGGATACAATAGCACTATAAATAAAAAAGAAAAATAATATCTTGGTAAATAAGGAAATAAATGAAAAATTTAATTGGGTATTTTGCAATAATATTCATCACATTGATATTTAGTGGTTGTTCAAAACAGCTAAAACCTACAGTCGTTTACATCCCAGAACTCAACAAAATTGCTATTGCTGAAATCGGTCAGAATATGTATGAAAAGGTATATGCAGTTTATCCATCAAAAGAAGCAGTAAAATTTTTAGATACAGAATCAATAGCTAGATTTGGGAATGGTGCTAATTATTTTAAGAAACTAAAAAGTTCCGAATGCGTAATGCTTTTACTCTCAAATAAAGGCAGTCTCTATGTTAAACTGAGAGACAAAAACTGTGATGGAGAGTTTACAGTTGTAGAAAGAACCTTTTTATTTGAAAACACTACATTGAATAAACCTATAAAATATAAAATTATTCCCGCAACACCAACTAAAATAATAAATAGTGCATCTAAGTATGTTGTTTTATATCAAGGAAGAGTAGGGAACAAGCTCAACATTGCATTTCAATCTTTTGTGTCTGTGCTAGGTAAATTCAAGATTAAAGAAGGTTTTACGCAAAATATACAATATGAACTAGATGAAAATGGTGAAGCACTCATAGGATTTAAAGGCTTACGAATCAAAGTGCTAAGAGCTACTAACTTTGACATTATTTATCAAGTGATCTCTGATTACAATTAAATCTCCAACGCATACTGCTGTAGTGTTTAAAAATGCAAAATAGGGTATAATTTTGTAGAGGTAGTGGATGAATTTAAAAAATATAATTTTTGTTCTTGTTGTTGTTGTTTTTTTATTGCAAATTCTTACTTTGCAAGAAGATAAACAATCACCCCAAGATGCACAAAAAAAACCAACAATTGCACTCAGCACATTCCCCCTTTATGATGTTGCAAAAAATATAGCAAAAGATAAGATAGAGACCTATATGATATTGCCAGTAGGGGTAGATGTCCATTCATATGAGCCAAATCCAAAGCAGATTGTTAAACTTTTCAAAAGCGATTTAGTCATCTTTAGCGGAGCTTCACTAGAACCATGGATATCAAGACTAGATTTTAAGAATAAAGTGCTTGATATGAGCAAATATGTTATGCTCATAGAGATGGATGCCTCACACCATCATGCTCATGAGGAGCATACCCATGCAGATGAGCATACAGATCCTCACTATTGGTTGAGCATCAACAATATGAAAAAGATAACAAAAAAGATAACTGCAGAGATAATCAAGCTTGATCCAAAAAATAAAGATTTTTATAAAGATAATGCACTCGCTTATCTCAAAAAACTTGATGCTCTTGATAGAGCGTATAAAACTACTTTGAGCTCTTGTAAAAAGAGTGAAATCTTAACAAATCATAATGCTTTTTCTTATCTTGCAAAAGAGTATGGGTTTAAGGTACTCTCTTTGAGTGCTTTTTCTCCAGATGCAGAGGTCAATGCAAAAAATATGATTCGATTGATGCAAGAGATTAAAAAGCTTCATATCTCTACCATTTTTTATGAAAGTTTTGCAAGTTCACGAGCTGTAAAAACTTTAGCCCAAGAGGTGGGGGTACAAGTGGAAGTGTTGCAACCACTAGCAAATATTACCAAAAATGAGCTAGGACTCTCTTATGAAGATATTATGAGCACAAATCTTGTAAAACTTAAAAAGGCTATGGAGTGTCGATGAAGTTTCACCTCCCTATCTTTGAGGTTAAAAACCTCAATTTTAATGTTGCCAAAGAAAATATCTTAGACAATATCTCTTTTGATATATTGCAAGGGGAGTATATAGCCATCATAGGTCCAAATGGTGGGGGAAAAACTACACTCATCCGTATGCTTTTGGGTTTAGAAAAACCTACAAGTGGTGAGATAAAGATCTACGGGAAACGGCTTAAAGATTTTAAACGATGGGATAAGATAGGGTATGTACCACAGAGAGCATCTCATGTAGATAGCAACTTTCCAGCAACAGTTCAAGATATTGTCAATATGGGGCGTACATCTAAAAGAGCTATGTTTTCAGGTATGAGTACACACGATCACGAAGTGGTGCGAGATGCAATGATAAAGATGGATGTTTTGGATTTGGCACAAAAGATAGTCGGGACTCTCTCTGGTGGTCAAAGGCAAAGAGTGATGTGTGCAAGAGCCTTAGCATCATCACCAGAAATTTTAATCTTAGATGAGCCAAATACGGGTGTAGATGCACGCTCTCAAAACAGATTTTATGCCCTTTTGCGTTCACTCAATAAAAACGAAGGTATCACTATTGTTTTTATAACACATGATGTGGGTGTCATCGTAGATGATATAGCAAGACTTTTCACTATCAACCAAAAAGCGACTATCTGCAATAACCCAAAACAAACACTTAGTTGTGAAGATATGAGTACACTCTACGGCATAGATGCACATCTTGTTCACAATCACAAGCATGGACACTAGAATATGACAGAGATGCTTCAATACTCTTTTATGCAAAATGCGTTTATTGCTGGTGTTGTTATTGCTATATTGGCAAGTGTCAGTGGTACATTTGTAGTGCTTCGTAGATACTCCATGATAAGTGAGACATTGGCACACTCAGCATTAGTTGGGGTTGCTGTTGGTCTTGTAGCAGGTTTAAATCCTTTATGGGTTGCTGTGGTTGTTGCCTTACTCTCCTCTTGGCTCATAGAGTACCTCAGAAGTTCATTTGCTCTGTATTCTGATGCTGTGCTTGCCATCTTACTTTCAGGCTCTTTGGCTGTGGCTGTGATCATAGTCTCTTTAGGTGGTGCATTTAACAATTCACTCTTTTCTTATCTTTTTGGCTCCATTCTTTCTGTCAGTTCAGGGGATGTGATGATGATTGTAGTTGTAGGGGGTGTAGCTCTAGCCTTGCTTTTGATCTTTTCAAAAGAGTTGTACTTCATAGCTTATGATGAAGAGGTAGCACAAACGAGTGGCATTAAAGTAAAAGCGTTAAACTTTTTGCTTGTAAGTGTCGTCGCTATTATCATAGCTCTATCTGTACGGGTCGTTGGCTCTTTACTCATAGGTGCTTTGATGGTTATCCCAAGTGTATCGGCATTGCAGTTTAAAAAAGGGTTTAAAAGCACCACTTTACTCGCCTTGCTTTTTGCAGTAGTGAGTGTCCTCTTTGGCATAACGCTCTCTTATGAGTTTTCACTTCCCTCTGGTGCAACCATAGTTTTGTGTGTCTTATTTATCTTCATCGTTTCACTCGTACTTAACAATAAAAAGTAAAATGAGATGCGTATTGATACAGAGTTTTCTAACCATGCCTTAGACTATAGCTCATACAATATTATTCAAAATCAAGTTATAGAGCATCTCCTCTCCAAGGTAAAAACAAAGCCTCAACATATTTTAGATTTGGGTTGTGGTGATGGTGCACTTAGCTCAAAGATAGATTGGAGTTATGAGCATTTTTTAGGGGTTGATTTTGCAAAAGGGATGCTAGAGCTGCATCCAAAATCCCAAAAGATAGAGTGCATCTATGGCAATTTTAACAATCAAGAACTTTTTTCCAACCTCTATACAAATCAGTATGATTATATTTTCTCAGCAAGTGCTTTGCAGTGGGCAGATGACTTAGAAAGAGTTTTTCAAAATATCAGTGCATTTAAAGCCCCCATCGCTCTTGCTATCTTTACATCAAACACATTTAAAACATTAAATAAAACCGCCAAAATAGACTCTATCCTTAAAAGTTCCAAAGAGATAGATGCACTACAAAAAAAGTACTTTGATGCAGAGTTTGAAGTGCGTAACTATAAGTTGAAATTTGATTCAACAAAGGATATGTTCTCTTATATCAAAAAAAGTGGAGTGAGTGGTTCGAGAAAGATACTCTCTTTTAAACAAACAAAAGAGTTGATGAAAAATTACCCTATAAACTATTTGGAGTTTGAGGTTGTTTTTATTGCATAACTTGGGATAATATTTGAAGTTATGATATAATTACAACTGAGAACAAGATATCCCCATAATATCATAATTAACTACTATGATTATTTTGGATAGATTAAGGGTAGCCAATTAACTTTGGCTACCCTTTTTTTTTGCTTTTTTAAGTGGGAGTGTTGGGTGGGAATCCAATACAGGGAGTATCTGTGTTCTCAAAAATCGTAGTAGTCTTTTTAATCATAATGGTATTTGCACCATTATTGCATTAATCAAAATAGAGAGGTTAGTTACCTCTCTGGCTACTATTTATTTGTTATTAAAACCACTTCTTTCTCTAAATCATAAAGCTCATACCTTATATGTTTAAAGTTCTCACTATCTTTAACGCTTTGGAGTTTAAATAATTCTTCTAAAACTCTAGCACTCTCTTGGGCGCGTTTGAAGTTAGCAACTATGATGCCCTTGATGTCAGCTCGTTGGAGTTCACTTTGCGTTGAGGAACGAAGAACATCATTGATGCTGT
>Ga0256829_1000622_pt1 | contig 34323 bp, 28 predicted proteins | sample 131447metaG_FD_185979 | JGI IMG/M metagenome (GOLD analysis project Ga0256829, IMG submission 185979) | Hydrothermal vent microbial communities from Lau Basin, Pacific Ocean - 131-447 | ecosystem: Environmental > Aquatic > Marine > Hydrothermal vents | place: Pacific Ocean: Lau Basin | collected... | reverse complement strand
CTTGGGCTTACCGGTACAAATCCGGCATCGACCAAACCTTTATCCACCATCATGGCAGCCTGCATGGCATTTTGGGCATAGACGAATTTATGTTTCAGGATTGACCAAAGCCCCTGCTTTTGCAGCACTGCTCTGGCTGCTTTACCAAATGGAGCCACATCGGGGTTGGCAATGGCAATGTGCCGAATGGTTGGGTTTGCAAGTACACTGATATCTGAAATCACTTGTTTACCAAGCTTCACGCCAAGGTAACCCTGACCGATCTTAAATTGCGCCATCGCCTTGTGCTGCTGCATCAATAATACTGGTCTCTCCTGATCCGCCGCAATAAACAGATCAAACGGTGCGCCCTGCATAATCTGATTATACAACCGCCCGGTGGAGCCCGGAACCAGCCGAACCGTGACATGATACTCTTTTTCAAATGCTTCAGCCTTTTGCTGCATCGCCGGATACAAACTCGAAGCCACCGCCACTGTCAGCGTCTCAGCCGCAAATGCAGGGGCAGGTAAAAAACAAAAGATCATTAGCCACAGATGAACGCAGATAAACGCAGATAAAACCTTTATTGCAGATTTTGCCTTATATCTGTGTTCATCTGTGTTCATCCGTGACTGAAAATGCATGTTAGCCGCCGATGTGAATCATGGAGCGTTTTTCGGTTTCGGCATCGAAATCATACTGACCGATCTCCGGTTTGATCATAGCCGAGCGTAAAAACACGGCGCGGATATCATCATCGCTGCCGCCACTACGGATCAGGTCGCGCAAGTTCAGTTGATGATCGGCAGGCAGGCATGAACGCAGACCGCCATCAGCGGTCAAACGCAGGCGGTTACACCCTTCGCAGAAGCGTTCGGACATCGGCATAATAAATCCCACTTCGCCCGAACCATTTTTCAATGGCAGATAACGCGCCGCTGTATTGCCAGTTTCTAACGCTGCATCCACATCGACGCGCGCACGCACATCTTCGCGCTGCAACACCTCATCAATGGAAATATAATGTTGCTCCCAATCCATGCCCTGCTTCATCGGCATCAGTTCAATAAAGCGAATCGTGGCATGGTTGGCCGCCGCAAAATCAATCAGCTCGGCTACCTCTGAATGTCCATCACCGGCATTGATACCGCGCATCAATACCGTATTTAATTTAATCGGCAACAGCCCTGCTGCTTTGGCTGCTTCGATACCTGCCAATACCGGTGCCAGTTCACCACCCGTCAATTTACGAAAACGTAAACTATGCAGACTGTCGATACTAATATTGATACGACCCAGCCCCGCCGATACCAGGTCATGGGCGTATTTCCCCAACAGCGTGGCATTGGTGGTCATACTCAAATCGGTGATACCGGGAATATTGGCCAGCTTTTCCACCAATAGCGGCAAATCGCGACGCACCAGCGGTTCACCGCCGGTCAGGCGCAACTTCGTCACGCCTAAACCTGCCGCCACGCGGACAATGCGTTCAATCTCTTCATAACGCAAAATCTGCGCATGGCTTTCCGCCCTGTACGCATCCGGCGCAGGACGACAATAATCACAGCGCATATTGCAACGGTCCGTCACAGAAATACGCAAGTATGTCAGCTTGCGGCCAAAGCGATCCTGCAATTGCTCAGGCTGGCGCGGGTAAAAAGTGACAGGTGTCAGGCTCATATGTTCGACAGTAACCATTTCATCTCCGGCACGCACGAACCACAGCCGGTGCCGGCCATCGTGCAGGCCTTGAGCGCGTCGATGGAATCCGAGCCATCGCGGATGGCAGCCTTGAGTTCCAGCTCTCCAACATTGTTACAGGCGCAGATGATTTTTCCTTTGCTGTCTTCCTTATTGATCGGGCCGCCGGGCGCCAACAGATACGGGCGCAGTTCGCCGACATCGCGACCTTCCAGCATCAGTTTCCTTAACCATTGGGCCTCAACAATATCGCCGCCAACCCAGCGCACCGCCATCAAACGCCCATCTTCCAGCCATGCTTTACGGTTAATGCCATGTTTTCGATCCGAATAGGTGAGCGTTTCGATGCTCCTGCCCTGCTCCAACATCTGATCCAGGCGCTTATATTTGGTTTCCTCCAGCGCTTTGGTGCAGGCCAGATCCACCGAGGTGACCGGATGGTCGCTACCGGCGCAGGAGACCACGCCATAGGTGTAGCCCTCAATCATCTGCCTGCCCAGCTCCAGTTTTGAGCCGGCCATCAGCATCACGCCGCGCCACGCCGGTTCAAAACGCTCCACCTGAACCGCCGTATGCTTGAACTCCGGCTGTTTGGATACCGGATCCACAGATGCACGCGTCAGACTGTTCGCGCGCCCCTTTCGCGCCGTCATCCTGCCCCAGTGCATCGGCAGAAAAAGCATGTCGGGCCGTATATCCCGACTAAGCGTTGCCGGCGCAATCACCTCCCCCCGCCGGGAGATCACACGCACCAGATCCTCTTCATTGATCGCATATTGCGCAGCCAAGTCCGGATGAATTTGCAAGCGAGGCAGCGGCAGGTGCTGCATCAGCGATGGCACCTGACCGGTCTTGGTCATGGTATGCCACTGATCGCGTATGCGCCCGGTGGTAAGCGACAGCGGATATGCATCATCGGTCGGCTCTGCTACCGCTCTGTAGGTCATATCGACAAAGCGCGCCCTGGCATCATGCGTCTCAAAGCGACCATCCGCATAGAGCCGTTTTTCTCGATTCGGCCGCGAACCCGCCGGATAAGGCCACTGCTGCGGCCCGTATTCATCGAGAACAGCATATGAGAGGCCGCTGATATCGATATCCATATTAGCCGTGAGCGCGCAGTGCTCGCGAAACACGTCTTCACTCTTTTCGTATGCAAATGCGGACTGCCAGTCTCGACCCAGACGCCGCCCCAGACGAAGCGCAAAATCCGTGGTAATTTTCCAGTCCGGATGAGCCAGGCCGGGCGCCGGCAACGCCTGCTGCAGATGGGTAATGCAGCGCTCCGAATTGGTCACGCAGCCCTCTTTTTCAGCCCATCCGGCAGCCGGAAACAGGACATGGGCGAAGCGGGTCGTATCGGTAGGGTGATAGGCGTCGGAAACCATCACCAGTTCGGCTTTTTTCAGCGCAGACTCAGCGCGTTTGGCATCGGGCAGGGAGACCATCGGATTGGTACAGGCGATCCACACCGCTTTTACCTTGCCGCACTCGATCGCATCAAACAGCTCGGTTGCCGTCAGCCCCGGTTTTTCAGAGATAGTATCGACATCCCAAAATCGAGCCACCTCCTGCCGGTGCGCCGGATTGGTGTAATCGCGATGCGCCGCCAGCATATTGGCCAGTCCGCCCACCTCTCGGCCGCCCATGGCATTGGACTGCCCGGTCAGCGAGAACGGCCCGCAGCCGGGCCGGCCGACCTGCCCCGTGGCCAGATGCAGATTGATTAAGGCGTTGCTCTTATCCGTACCCGATGTCGATTGATTCATGCCCTGACACCAGAATGACATAGTTCTGTTTTCAGCGAACCACAGCGACGCCTTGACGATATCCGACGCATCCAGACCGCATATTTCTGCCGCCCTGCGCGGCGTCATCGACTCCACCTGCGTTCGTATGGCATCGAAACCCGCCGTATGTTCGGCGATATAATCCGCATCGATCAAACCTTCCCAGATCATCACATTGAGCATCGCCTGCAGTAACGGCACATCGGCGCCCGGCCTGATCGGCAAATAAAGATCGGCAATCGAGCAGGAGTCGGTGCGGCGCGGATCAGCAACCACAACCTTCAGATCAGGGTTGGCTTCTTTGGCCGCTTCCATGCGGCGGAAGACAATCGGATGCGCATAAGCCGGATTGGCCCCGATAATAAAAAAGGATTCCGCCAGTTCGATATCCGCATAGCAGCCCGGCGGGCCATCGGCGCCGAATGCGCGCTTGTAGCCGGCGACAGCAGAGGACATACACAGACGTGAATTGGTATCGACGTTATTGCTGCCGATAAAACCTTTCATCAGTTTGTTAAACACATAGTAATCTTCGGTGAGCAATTGCCCCGATATATAAAACGCCACGGCTTCGGGCCCATGCTCACGAATAATTTCAGCGAACTTCCGGGCGCCATGATCGAGCGCCGTATCCCAATCCACCGGTGCAAACGGCGCCTTCAGCGATGTGCGCAGTTTCGGGCGCAACAGACGGTCTTCCGTGCGCACAGTATGATGCAGTTCACGCCCCTTCGAGCAGAGCATGCCGTGGTTGGTGGGATGATTCTCATCGCCGCTTAGCGAGACAATACGCTGACCATCGGTCTCCAACCGAATCCCGCAACCCGTGCCGCAATAAGAGCAGACGCTATTTACTGTTCGAGTCATTCCAACTCCTGAGTTTTATACATAAAAACTATTTCACCACGAAGGACACGAAGAAAAAATGCGCAGGCAAACTCCATCTGAATACCCAACAGGTTAAATCTTTGTGCTCTTCGTGTCCTTCGTGGTAAATGCTTACAGGCTTAAAAACACCTGACCGTTTTCGATTTTCACCGGAAAGGTTTTGACACAGCCTTCGTCAGGGGCTGCGACCTGGCCATCATCGAGATGAATACGCCAGTTGTGTAACGGGCAGAGAATATCATCGCCCGACACAATACCTTCAGCCAGTGGCCCCTGCTTGTGCGGGCAGCGATTTTCGACTGCTTTGACACGATCGTCGGTCAGACGAAACAGCGCGATCATGGTTTCACCGGCATTCACTGTCCGCGCCTGCGAAGGCGGGATTTCATCCAGTTTGCACACTTCAATCCAGTTCATCTCCGTCACCTTGCTCATTTACGCTTCCACCCTTACCGGAATATCAATCGGGGTATATTCCGTAAATTTCACTGCGCGCTGTTTGGCTGCATCATTGATGCGCTCCACCCATGGATCGCTCTCCTGAGTGGCCAGATACTGATGCAAGCGTTGCACCAGCGCCTTGCGGTTTTCCACATCATCCACCACGACCGCCTTGATTTTTTCCAGTCCGACCCGCTGCTGCCACGGGGCACAGCGTTCGTTATGACGTCCGGTTTCACGGTACTGCTGCAGATAGGCCTTGACGATCTCTTCCACCTCTTCGGCTGTTTCGACAATGCAGAGCAGCTCGGTCGCCACCACATGCACGCCGCCGTTGCCGCCGCAATGGATCTCCCAGCCGCCATCGACACCGACAATACCAATATCCTTGATGGTCGCTTCGGCGCAATTACGCGGGCAACCAGAGACCGCCAGCTTCACCTTGGCCGGAAACCAGGTGCGCTCCAACTCTTTCTCCAGATGAATACCGAGCGCCGTCGAATTCTGCGTGCCGAAACGGCACCACTCGGAACCGACACAGGTTTTCACTGTGCGCAACGCCTTGCCGTAGGCGTAGCCGGACGGCATATCGAGATCTTTCCACATCGCTGTCAGATCCTCTTTTTTCACGCCGAGCAGATCGATGCGCTGGCCGCCGGTAATCTTCACCGTCGGCACATCATATTTCTTCGCCACCGTAGCGATTTTGATCAAATCATCCGGCGTGGTTTCGCCGCCATAGATACGCGGAATGACAGAAAAGGTGCCGTCTTTCTGAATATTCGCATGCATCTTTTCATTGGCGATACGGCTGCTGCGATCGTCTTCGGCATCTTCCGGCCAGATCATCGTGACATAGTAATTGATAGCCGGACGGCAGACATGGCACCCCTCTCCTTCCCAATCCAGCACATTCATCACTTCACGCACATGGGTCAGCTTCTTGTTGCGAATCTGCTCCTTGACCTGTTCGTGGTTCAGCTCCGTACAGGCGCAGATCGGCTCATGATCGGACTCTACAAATGCCGTACCGAGGGTGGAGGCCAGCAGCTGATCGACCAGCCCGGCGCAGCCGCCGCAGGAGCCGGCCGCCTTGGTGCAACCGGTGATCTCTTTGCGGGTTGTTAACCCTTCAGTGACGATGGCATCGACAATCTGTTTCTTGCTGACGCCGTTACAACCGCAGACGATGGTTTCATCATCCATCTGGGCCGCCTGATCGAGCCCCGAATGGCCGGAATCACCCAGTCCGGAAGCTGAGAACAGCAGCGTGGAACGCAGCTCGGAAACATCCTTGCCATCCTGCATCCACTGAAAGAAGGTCGGCCCGTCGGCGGTATCGCCGAACATCACCACGCCTTTGATTTTATCGTCTTCCAGCACCATCTTTTTATAGACGCCGCCGACCTTATCCATCAGCTCGATCACATCCGCGCCGGGCGTGCCCATGAAATCACCAGCCGAGAACACATCGACGCCGGAGATCTTCAGCTTGGTGGAGACCACCGAGCCTTCATAGGTTTTCAAACCCTGACCGGTGATCATATAGGCCAGCGTCTTGGCCTGCTCAAACAGCGGCGCGACTAAACCATAGGCAATGCCGCGATGCTCGGCGCATTCGCCGACCGAATAGACTGACGGGTCGGTAACCGTCTGCATATAATCGTTGACCACGATGCCGCGATTGCAGAACAGCCCGCAATCCTTGGCCAGCGCCATGTTCGGGCGAATGCCCACAGCCATAATCAGCAGATCGCAATCAAGCCGGGAGCCATCCTTGAATTTCAGGCCGCTGACCCGCTCATCGCCCAGCACTTCCGTCGTCAGCGTCGAGACCTTGAATTTCATCCCCTGCTTTTCCAGTTCGGAGCGCAGCATCTCGCCAGCCACCGAATCGAGCTGCATATTCATCAGCGTCGCCTGATCGTGAATCACCGTCACATCCATACCCAGATGCAACAGCCCCTTGGCCGCTTCCAGACCCAGCAAACCACCACCGATCACGGCTGCTTTCTTGTAAGTTTTGGCCGCTTCAACCATGGCATCGCAGTCATCGATATCGCGGAAGGCCATCACGCCCTCTTTATCATGGCCCGGAATCGGAATAATGAACGGATTGGAACCGGTGGCGATAATCAGGTTATCGTATTCAACCTCAGTGCCATCTTCCGCCACCACCTTGCGATAGCCGCGCTGAATCTCCCTGATTCGCTTGCCCAGATGCAGGGTGATGCCGTGATCGGCGTACCACTGCTCATCATTGAGGATAATATCATCAATCGTGGTGTCACCAGCCAGCACCGGAGAAAGCATGATGCGGTTATAGTTGGGATATTTTTCTGCACCGAAGATGGTAATATCGAACATATCCGGGTTGGCTTCGAGGATCTCCTCAACCGCACGCACGCCCGCCATGCCATTACCAATCATCACCAGCTTTTTCTTTTCGCTCATTTTCACCTCGTCAGGAAAACAGATTACATTCATGTTACCCCGAATAAAGCAACCTCGGTGCCATCCGGAATACTGAATATTCCCCCCAAATTCATGGGATGACACCGTCGCAAATGCCTTTTTAATAGGCACCTATGCATATTATTTAGCCATTGATTCATGTCGCCCCACAAACAATTGGGAGTATTGTTAGCCTCATGGTCAACACAGTGCTTGGCCGTGCCTTTGCTTTCACAAGCCATGTAATTGGCGACCACTGGAGGTGCGGCTTTAGCCGCGCATGTTTGCAACCATGAATCAAACCTTGCGCGGCTAAAGCCGCACCTCTCTGACTTTATACGCATCCATAACCACAGGAGAGCATCACCATGAGTACACCCACAATGAGGGAAAATTTCCTCTCATTCAAAAGCCGCGCAAAGATTTTGCACACCACATGGCTGGCTTTTTTCATCACCTTTCTGGTCTGGTTCAGCCATGCGCCTCTGCTGGTCGCCATTCAGGCCTCAATGGGGCTGTCTGATCAACAGATTAAAACGCTGCTGATTCTGAATGTGGCGCTAACCATACCGGCGCGCATTATCACCGGCATGCTGGTGGATCACTTCGGCCCCCGAAAAATGTATTCGGCCATGCTACTGCTGACAGCCCTGCTCTGCTTCGCATTCGCCATGGCGACAACCTTTGAGGCGCTGGCGCTGACCCGCTTCCTGCTCGGCTTTGTCGGCGCCGGCTTTGTCATCGGCATCCGCATGATCAGCGAATGGTATCCGGCCAAGCAGGTGGGACTGGCGGAAGGTATCTACAAAGGCCTGGGCAATGTCGGCTCTGCCGCAGCTGCCGTTTCCCTGCCGACCATCGCCATGCTCATCGGCGGCGAAGAGAGCTGGCGTTATGCGACCGCCATCACAGGCGTCATTGCGCTCATTTATGCCGCCGTCTACTACTTCTCCGTTTCCGACACGCCGGCCGGCTCCACCTACTTTCGCCCAAATAAATCCGGCGGTCTGGAAGTCTCCAGCAAAAAGGACTATTTCTTCTACCTGATCATGAACATTCCGATGTTTCTGGCCATGGCCGTGCTGACCTGGAAAGTCACTGGTCTTGGACTGATCAGCGAACACGCCGCCTATGTGGCGTACGCCATATTGTTCGCCATCTACTGCCTGCAAGCCAGCCAGATCCATAAGGTCAACCGGGAGATATTTATCAAACCCGTGCCTGAAATCCATCGCTACAAATTCAAGCAGGTCGCCATTCTGAGCGTGGCTTACGCCGTCACCTTCGGCACCGAGCTCTCGGTAGTCTCCATGTTGCCGCTGTTTTTCAAGGAAACATTCATGCTACCTGTGGCCATGGCCGGGGTTTTCGGAGCCTGCTTTGCCGCAACCGATGTTGTCTCCTGCCCATCGGGCGGCTTTATCAGCGATAAATTCGGACGCAAGCGCTCTCTGGTGCTGCTGTTGGCAGGTGCGGCAGTCGGATTCTTCGGCATGTCCCAAATCACCGGCAACTGGCCGATTAGCCTGGCTGTGGCGGTGATGATGTTATCTTCGCTCTGCCTGGGGGCTGCGGCGGGTTGCGTATTCGCACTGGTGCCGCTGATCAAACGCCGCTTGACCGGCCAGATCGCCGGCTTGGTCGGCGCATACGGCAATATTGGCGCAGTGCTGTTTCTGACTGTCTTTTCGCTGGTATCTGCCGATCAGTTTTTCATGGTCATTGCCGGCGGCATCGCCTTCGCCGCCATATGCGCCATGCTGCTGGATGAACCCAAAGGCGTGATGGTGGAGGTGCTTCCCGATGGCACCATCGAACGGATCGAGATTCATTAATATTGACAGCCACGGATCAACGCAGGTGCACAGGTAAAACCCATGATAAATATCTGTGTTCATCTGTGCCCATCTGTGGCTAAATAACTCCTATGAGCAACAGACTGATTGTTGAAGCGGGGCAGTGTTCGCGGGCGGGCGTAAAAGCGCAGAATGAGGATTGCTGCGGCATCCGTATTCCTGAAGGCATGGAACTGACTCATAAAGGCATTGTCGCCGTAACTGCTGATGGCGTCGGCTCCAGCGAGGCCGGTCGTGAAGCCAGCGAATACTGCGTGCAGGGGTTCATCAGCGATTACATGAGCACGCCGCAATCATGGAGCGTTGAAACGGCCGGCGATCGCATGATCCGCTCGCTCAATTCATGGTTGTATAATCAGGGCCAGCGCCGTTACGCCTCCGCGCTGAGTCTGGCTTCAACGCTGGCTGCACTGGTGTTGAAATCGACCACGGCGCATATTTTTCATGTCGGCGATTCACGCATCTATCTGATTCGCCAGGGTGAGATACGCCGACTGACCAAAGACCATCGTCTGATTGTCGATCGCAACAAGAGCTATCTGGCCCGCGCCATGGGCGGCGAACATACGGTCAACTACGATTACGCCAAACAGGCCATGGCCGTCGATGATCTGTTTCTGCTCACCACCGATGGCGTGCATGAGTTTCTGAGTGATGCAGCAATCAAAACGCTGGCGCTGGCATCCGATGCCGAAAGCGCCGCCGAAGCGATTGTCGATGCCGCGCTTGCCGCAGGCAGCAATGATAATCTGACCTGCCAGGTTCTGCGTATCCAGCAACTCCCCAACCAGAGTGAGGATGAATATTACCGCCAGCTGACCGAACTGCCCTTCCCGCCGCCGCTGCAGGCCGGCATGGTGCTCGATGGCTATCGCATCATCAGGGAACTGCACGCCAGCGTCACCATTCAGCTCTATCTGGCCGAAGATATCGACAACGGCGACACCGTGGTGCTTAAAACGCCTTCGGTGAATTTCGAGGATGATCCGGCCTATATCGATAAGTTCCTGCATGAAGTCTGGGTCGGCCGGCGCATTGATAGCCCGCATGTATTCAAGGTTCACCACCTCAAACGCAAGCGTAGCTGCATCTATTATGTCACCGAATTTCTCGAAGGGCGTTCACTGGCGCAGTGGATACTGGATAACCCCGAACCCGATCTGGATGATGTGCGCCGCATTGTCGATCAGATTATCAAGGGCTTACGCGCCTTTCACCGCCGCGAAATGGTGCATCAGGATATCAAACCCGAAAACATCATGATCGATAAACACGGCGCCATCAAAATCATCGATTTCGGCTCGACGCAGGTGGCCGGTCTGAAAGAGATTTACACGCCGATCGAGCAGCAGCACATCGAAGGCACGGCCAACTATATTGCGCCGGAACTGTTCGATGGCTTCGAGGGTACGCCCAAAAGCGACCAGTTTTCGCTCGGGGTAACCGTTTACGAAATGCTATCCGGCGGCCATTTTCCCTACGGTAAGCTGGAGTCCGCCAAACGCCGAAAAAGTTACAACTACGTATCGGTGCGCAAATACAACCTGAATGTGCCGATCTGGATGGATGGCGCTATCCGCAAGGCTGTCGATGCCAATCCCGACAAACGCTATGAAGCGATGTCCGAATTCCTTGTCGATCTGACCACGCCCAATCCGGCCCTGATGCGCGATCACGCGCCGCTGCTGGAACGCGATCCGGTCAGCTTCTGGCGCGGGTTATCCATGATCCTGCTGGCGCTGAACCTGATACTGATCTATCTGATTGCACTATAAATCAATAATCGCCACCCAACCCGACATAGCCGGAACCAAACAGGAAAACCTTGAACCACAGAGAGCACAGAGGAGGTCAAAATCTTTATGTTTTGGTTTTCTCAGCTTTTCCTCTGTGCTCTCTATGTGCTCTGTGGTGAATATCTTTTGATTTTATAATTTTTATTTCTTGTACATTTTGCACGAGATGTTTTTCGTAAGTGGATAAACAAAACAGGGAGCGGTAAAACCGCTCCCTGCCTGTATGCAGAAGACTCCTATTCCTTATACCGGGTGGGAATATATTCTTTGGTTATCTTCTACAATTCTTTTACAATGGTTATACTGCTATCACAGGCCTTAACCCAGCACCTGCTCGCCATGCGATGTGATATCGAGCCCTTCACGTTCGGCCTCTTCGCTCACACGCAATCCGACCACCATATCGATCACCTTCAACAGCACAAAGGTGACCACGGCGCAGTAGGCGATGGTGACAGCCACCGCTTTAATCTGGACAAACACCTGACCGCCCATCGTCATGCCATCGGCCAGGCCGGCGCCGCCGAATGAGGAGGAAACAAACACGCCGGTCAGCACCGCTCCGACAATACCGCCGACGCCATGCACGCCAAAGGCGTCGAGCGAATCATCGTAGCCCAGCGCTTTCTTCATAAATGCCACCGAGCAGAAGCAGACCACGCCGGCGGCTGCGCCGATCGCCAGCGCGCCGATCGGGCCGACAAAGCCGGAGGCAGGCGTAATCGCCACCAGTCCGGCCACCGCGCCTGAACAGGCGCCCAGCAGACTGGCTTTTTTGAAGACGACTTTCTCCATCACGCTCCAGGCCAGCACTGCCATGGCAGTCGCCACCTGCGTCACCAGCATGGCCATGCCTGCCGTGCCGTCCGCCGCCAGCTCGGAACCGGCATTGAAACCGAACCAGCCGACCCACAGCAGGGCGGCGCCGATCATGGTCAGCACCAGATTGTGCGGCATCATCGCCTCTTTTGGATAACCGGTGCGTTTACCCAGCACCAGCGCGCAGACCAGACCCGCCACGCCGGCATTGATATGCACCACCGTGCCGCCGGCGAAATCGAGCGTACCCATGTCGCCGAGGAATCCGCCGCCCCAGACCCAGTGACAGATCGGCGCATAGACCGCCAGCACCCAGGCGCCGGTGAACAGCATCACCGCTGAAAATTTCATGCGCTCGGCAAAAGCGCCGATAATCAATACCGGCGTAATCACAGCGAATGTCATCTGGAAGGTGGCGAACACCGTTTCAGGAATCGTGCCGGAGAGCGTGTCGTAGCCGACGCCGGAGAAAAATGCTTTGCCGAGACCGCCAATAAAAGATGAACCCTCGCCGAAGGCCAGCGAATAACCGAGCACCACCCACAGCACGCTCATCAGCGAGGCGATGGCCAGCGACTGCATGCACATGGAGAGCACATTCTTTTTGCGCACCATGCCGCCATAGAACAGCGCCAGGCCCGGCAGCGTCATCAGCAGCACCAGTGCGGTGGAGGTGAGCATCCAGGCCGTATCGCCCGAGTTCAGTTTCGGCGCTTCTTCAGCCAGCGCCAGGCCCGGCGTCAACAGCGCCGCCGGAATCATTACACTACATTTCGTCATCATTCTTTTCACGGTTTCCCCCTTATAATGCATCCGCATCGGTCTCGCCGGTGCGAATACGAACCACTTTTTCAACATTGGAGATAAATATTTTGCCATCGCCGACCTTGCCGGAACGGGCTGCTTCGGTGATCGCCTCCACCACTTCATCCACCTGATCGGCCGCCACTACGACGGCAATCTCGGTTTTGGGCACAAAATCGACATTGTATTCGGCGCCACGATAGAGCTCGGTATGGCCTTTCTGGCGACCGTGGCCGCGCACCTCTGTCACTGTCAGCCCGGTAATGCCGGCGGCCAGCAGTTTGTCTTTTACATCATCCAGCTTGAACGGCTTGATGATGGCTCGAATCATTTTCATCTGCTTCTCCTTTTCCAAAGTTTTTTATTTGTGGCAACTTAACTATCCGGGAGGTGCGGCTTTAGCCGCGCACTGACGTGATCCTGGCGCCACTGAAATCGCACCTCCAAGCCATATCCTGGATGTGATCCCATCGTACAAGCAGTTGCCATTCTTCCACTGCATTCTGCATCAACTGGAGTGCGGCTTGGGGGGATGGATGCAGCCATCCCCCGTCGCCTTTCCGATCAGGGAGATCAGAAGCCGTATGTCATTTCAAAGGCGTAGGAAACAATATTGTTGCCGAATGGCGTGCCGTTGGGATCGGTGCCTGCTGCAGTGTTTTTATCCTGACGCACCTCAACCAATGCGCCCAGACCACCGCCGAGCGCTGCCGTGACTGCGCCGGTATAGGCGGTTGATTTACCCTGGATAGCGCGATCGAAATCGAAATAGTCGTAACGCAGGGTTGCGCCGAACATGTCGGTGAAGTCGTAATGCATCATCACCATCGCTCCGCGGCTGCGTACGCCGACCGCCTGAAAGTTCTTATTCTCATTATATTCCGCACCGATAAGAAGGTTCTCAATACCATCATAGGTCAAGTCGATATCGGTGATCGTCGAGGCGGGGTTGCCATTGACGGCAACCGTGCTGGTGTTGTTCCTGTTTTTATCCTGAATGTATGAGATGCCAATATTTAGCCCCTTAACCGGAGAGATGCCCAGTCGACCGCCAAATGTCTTCATGCCGTTGGCCTGCAGACCATTCACGTCCGTACCGTTGGTCCAGTAGGCAGTGGCGTCGATCATGCCGTATTTACCGCTCACCATGGCGCCGGTGAGGTTGGTCGGAACACCAAAATTGAACACCAGCGCATGTGAAAACTGATACATATCATTTGGATCCAGCAGTTCCCAGCCGATTGGCGCATTAAATTTACCAAAGGTGAAGGTCAGGCCATCATCACCGACTGACGGTACTGTATAGGTGATATAACCCTGCTCAAAAAGGCTATTATTAGTCACTGCGCCGCCGGCGCTGGGAAAAGCGTTCAGGTCGAAACGCAGGCCAACATTGCCTTCATGATATTCGATATCCAGTTCCACCTGGTCGAGGCCAACGCCGCGATTCTTGGTGCCGTTGGGATTGCTCAGGTTGCTGCCGGACAACGATGCATCCACAAAGCCGCTGACCTGCAGGTTGTCCAGTTTGTCTTTCAGGCTGTCTGCATCAGCCAGAGCCGGGGCAGTTATCATACCGATTCCCAGCAATGCCGCCATGGTTCTGTGTTTTATATTCATCTTCTATCTCCCTTTTTTATAGGTTAAAATATATCAGCCCGTATCACCGGGACACACAGATATATAGCAACCCATATACCAGCATGCCAATTTTTTATAAATCTAATAAAAACGGCCAGTTACAAAAAACATCAAGAAAATATGGCGCAATTATTGCCTAAATATTAGGCTTATATGCAATAATTATATGCAGATGCAAGAGGGTTGAAGCGTTACGATGCTCGCCGAGCGCTCAGATTAGCGCGAGAGTGATGGTTGGTGGGCTGTCGGCAGGTAACCGGCTCGACGGATGATCGGATCTGCAGCTTGCGAGCGCAGGAAATGGATAAAGTCGTGCACATAGGCCGGTGCGTCTTTTTTGTACAACACATACAACGAACGACGCAGCGGATAGTTCCCGCTCAGCACGCTGTTACGATCGGCGATATAACTTTTACCGCCCTGCAGCAGTGCCACGGCATGGATTCGATCATCATTGACAGCCCCGAAAGGCAGATAGGCGATGGCCTGATCGCTGGCATCCAGCAGCGTTTGTGAATCCGGGTTCGATTCGACAACGACTGCATCTGCAGTAACAGCGCCGCCGGCCAGTATATGATCCGCAAACACCTGATGGGTTCCGCTGCGGCTGACACGATCGATCACCAGAATATTCCGATCCGGACCGCCAACCGCCTGCCAGTTGCGGATCGTACCGCGATAGATGGCGGCAATGTCCGCCACCTTCAGCGCATGAATGTCGCCCCGGTGGTAGAGCGCATCGGAAACCACCACCGCCACCGCATCATAAGCAACACGCACACGTTGAACGCCCTGCGCCCGCAGGCCTGCCGCTTCAGCCGCATTCGGCTCGCGCGACATCATGCCGATGCTGGCGCGCCCGGCCAGCATCGCCGCTGCGCCAACGCCCGAACCGCCGCCAGCGACATGAATCACCACCTCGGGATGGGCCCGGCGGTAGGCTTCGGCGGCCGGCGTCATCAACGCCCGCACCGTGGTGGAGCCGACCACATCGATAATCTGGGCCTGCGCAGGCAGAGCCAGCAACGGCAGCAGCAGTATAGCAGCCAAGCAGCGGCCGAGGGTGCAAGCAAACTTCCTACGCATCATCATCCCCCATGGCCTCGTGCATGGCGTGCTTCAGGCGATCCGGCGACACAGGCTTCTGAATAAATCCGGCCAGATGCTTGCCGGTAAAGTGCTGAATGGCATCCTGTTCGTTATAGCCGCTGGAGAGCACCACCCGCACATTCGGGTTGATGCGCCTGAGTTCGCGGAAACACGCCTCGCCGCCCATCTTCGGCATGGTCAGATCCATCAGCACCACATCAATCTGATCGCGGCGTTTGCCGTAGATCTCCAGCGCCTCAACGCCGTTTTCCGCCCCGATAGCGACAAACCCCATATCTTCGAGCATCATCATGGCCGTTTCGCGCACCGTCTCCTCATCATCGACCACCAGCACCAGCCCGTGCCCTCGCCAGTGATCATCTTCAAGCTGCTGCGCCTCATCTTCGCTCAACTCGCCCGTGGCCGGAATCAGATATTTGAAGGTGGTGCCCTTGCCCGGCTCGGAATAGAGCTTCAGAGCGCCGTGGTGGCCGCGCACAATGCCGAGCACGGCGCTCATACCCAGTCCCCTGCCCGTGAACTTGGTGGTAAAGAAGGGGTCGAAAATCTTCGCCCGCGTGTCGGCGTCCATGCCGCAGCCGGTATCGCTGACTTCCACATAGGCGTAGCGGCCGGGCAGCGGATGATCGCCATAGCAGTCCAGCAGATAGGAGGCATCGGCATGCATGACGCCGGTGGTAATGGAGATCACGCCGCTCTTGCCCTCTATCGCCTCGTTGGCGTTGGTGACCAGATTCATAATCAGCTGCTGCATCTGCGCTTCGTCGGCCTCCACCAGCGGCAATCTGTCGGCCAGAGAATATTTGATCACCACGCCTTTATCGAGCGACACCTCCAGCAGATGGGTAATCTCCTCCACCATGTCCGACAGATTCAGCGGCCTGACCACAAACTTGCCCTTGCCCGAGTAGGCCAGCATCTGACGACACAGCACCGATGCGCGATCGCACGACTGCACCACCTTCTCCATCTTTTCGCGCGCATCCAGCGGATCGCTGATCACCTTGCGGGCGGCCAGCGCCGCATTGCCGAGAATGGCTGAAAGAATATTATTGAAATCGTGGGCAATGCCGCCGGCCAGCACCCCCATGCTCTCCAGCCGCTGGCTGTGCTGAATCTGCTGCTCAATTTTGTGCCGCTCATCCTCGGCTTTGCGCAGTTCGGAAATATCCCAGAATGTCACCACGCCGCCGATCAGCTCGCCATCGTCGTCAAAAACCGGATGCGACCAGTACTCCACCGGGAAGCAACTGCCGTCGCGCCGCCAGAACACTTCATCCCGATTATGCACGCGGGTCTTGTTGCGAAAGGCGCGAAAGACCCGGCAGGACTGCTCGTCGTAGGCCGTGCCATCGGCATGCGAGTGGTGGATCAGCTGATGCATGTTGCGACCCAGCAGCGCCTCCGAATCTTCAAATCCGAGCATCTGCACACAGGCGTTGTTGGCAAAGGTGCAGCGGCCATCGAGATCCATGCCGTAAATTGCTTCGGCCGTGGATTCCAGCAGCAAATTGCGCAAGGCATGCTGCTCACTCTGCTGGCGACGCTGGAAACGAACATAGCCACGGGTGATCAACCACCCGGCCAGCAGCAGCCCCGCCAGCAGCGCCAGAATCAGGTTGCGGGTGCGGCGGTAGTCGGCCAGCACTTCATCCAGATCGACCTCGGTGATCACGGCTGCATCGAATGCCTTGTCCCACTGCCAGACGCCGATCACCGGCACGCCGCGATAGTCGGAATACCCTTCAATATTGGAGCCGTCCGGCGCATCCAGCATGTGGGCGACGGCGTAAGTGGGATGATCGCTTCCCGGCTTTTCCACCTTCAGGTTGAGCACGCTGCTCTCATGCAGCCCAAGCCGCCCGCCGCGACGAAGCTGATCCTCAAACCGGCTGGGCGTGAGCATGCGCCCCTGCCGATCCACCAGATAGGTTTCCACCGACTGCGCGAAACGCCCCAGCATGGTGGTGCGGCCGAAATGACGCGCCCGATCCATCACCAGCCCGAGTGCGCCAGCCGCTTTGCCCCCGGCATCAAAGATCGGCGTCAGTTGCCACATCTGCACATCATCCCCGACGCGAAAAGCGTGCGAAATCAGCCCCTCGCCATCCATCACATCACCCAGCATGGCAGCAATCGCTTCCGGCGCTGCGGCGGCGTTGTCCGCCTCGCGCATGCCGGCAACAATTTTGGCATCGGGATTGAGCAGATAAAAGTCACGAAAGTGGTGCGCCACCATCCATGCCGCCAGGCTGCGCCGCAGTTCAAAACGCGCGCCGGAGCCCGCTTCACCCCTGAGCAGGCTTAGCAGTTGTGCATGGATCGGCGCATTGGAGACCAGCGAGTTGCTGGCGGAAATCATATCGGCGCTCTGCTGCTGCAAGCGTTCCGCTGTCAGTCGGTTGACACCCCACAGCGATTCGGCGGCGACTTCCAGGGTGTGATGTCGAATCTGCATCAGCGACAGCCATGTCAACACGCCGGCCAGCAGCAGGAACAGCACGGCAATCACCTTGCCGCTATGATCGGAAAAATGTGCCTGAACCCGTCGAAGCGGCATGCGCCCTCCATGGCTTTCTAATATGCAGCAACCTCAATCGATTGCCTGCTGAATATCAACCATAAGTTTTACCCAGGTATTGCAAACACCGCCCTTGTCTGCGCCGCAATCGGCGGCTCAGAAATCAGGATGCTCTGAGTTGCTCAAATCTTCCTTAGCACGCTTCTTGCTAGGTGTTGGCTAGATGCTGCCATCACAGCAGCGCTGAACTGACAGCACAGGTGAACAGGCAGAACAGGTATTTCCGGAACCCAGGAGGTTGGTGTGGATATAGCAACAGTTATCGGCATATTAGTAGCATTCGGCCTGGTGGCCGGCGCCATCGGCGGCGGCATCGCCAGTTTTATCGATCCGCCATCCATGCTGATTGTTATTGGCGGCACGGTCGGCGTGCTACTGGTGGGCTACCCGTTGCCCAAGTGCCTCAGTGTGATCGGCGTGGTGATGAAAACCTTCATGTACAAAGTCGATAAAGGCCCCGATGTGATCGCCAAGCTGGTAGAGCTGGCCCAGACGGTGCGCAAGGATGGCATTCTGGCGCTGGAGAGCGAGGTCGGCAGTATTGAGAACCAGTTTATGGCCAAGGGGTTGCAGATGGCCATCGACGGGCAGGAGCCGGCCGCCATTGAGGATATTCTCTACATGGAGATGGAGAAAGTCGCCGACCGCCACACCCTCGGCGCCGATATGTTCACAGCCCTGGGCACCTACGCCCCCTCCATGGGCATGATCGGCACGCTGGTCGGGCTGGTGCTGATGCTGCAGAACATGTCCGATCCGTCATCGATCGGCCCCTCGATGTCCATCGCCCTCTTGACCACCTTCTACGGCGCCCTGATGGCCAATATCCTGTTTCTGCCCATGTCGGGAAAACTGAAAACGCGCAGCAAGGAGGAGCTGCTCATTCATGAGATCATTCTGGTCGGCATCCAGTCGCTGGTCGCTGGCGAAAATCCGCGCGTCATGGAGCAGAAGCTGCTCGGCTATCTGCCGCCGAAAGAGCGTAAATCCTCCTTCGATTAAAGCAGGACAGGCTATCATGATGGAGAAAACGCATGGCTAAGCGCGACAAAAAACCGGCGCCGCTGCCGTTCCCGGCCGATCCGGGCGCGGCGCTGTTTCTCGAACTGATGATGCAGATGCTGGCCTTCTTCATCCTGCTCACCTCCTACGCCGTGATCGTTGAGGATAAACGGCTGGCCGCCATGGGTTCGCTGGCCGGTACATTCAATCCGTTGCCGCGCGGCGCCAATCTCACCCAGGGGCACGGACCGGCCTTGCCGGCGCGCAGCGTTGTCAAGGGCATTCAGGCTCCCAAACGCACCGCCAAAGAATTGACAGAGGTCGCCAAAGCACTGGGCGCCGATGACGCCATGACCATCCTGCCGCTGGATAAGCAGACGGTGCGCGTGCGCTTCGCCCAACACCTTGTTTTCGCGCCCGGCCATGTCGATCTGTCGGAAAAAGCGCAGCGGATGATGGATAAACTGGCGCCAATTTTCAGCCGCCCCGAGGTGACTGAGATCCGCATTGCCGGATACACCGACGACAAGCCGGTGCACGGCTCCATCTACGCCTCCAACTGGGAGCTCTCCGCCGCCCGCGCCATGAGCGTATTTCACGCCCTCTCCGCTCGCGGCGTCGCCAACTCCCGCATGATTGCGGCGGGCATGGGCGACAAACACCCCGTCAAGGGGCATCCGGAATTTGACCGCCGAGTCGATATCACCCTGAAATTCCGCCCGGTCACCGCAAAAAACATTGAGAACGGCCCCATTCACCAGCACCACCGCCCCGCCATTCAGGCGCCCAGACTGTAATGGCCAGAAAGAAAAAGTACCCGGTCGAATACCTGCCCAACACCGAGGCGTGGATGACCACCTTCGCCGATCTGGTCAGCCTGATGCTGACCTTCTTCATCCTGCTTATCTCCATGTCCACCATGGATAAAACCGGCCTCTCCGATATCGAAACATCCTTTCGCAAGGCCGTCTCCGTATTCAACGCCGGCGACAAAACAGAGCTGCAGATCATCCCGCCGTTTGAAATGCAGAAGCTGGTCAGCCCTCGCGAGCTGATGCTGGCCATGCGCCAGAACAGCAAGGCCATCCTCAAACACAGCACGCTGGAACATAAGGTCAAGGGGGTGATCATCAAGGATCGCCTCTACCTGCGCATTCCCGACTCTGTTCTGTTCGACCGGGGCAGCGCCGTGCTCAAACCGAAGCATATTCAGTCGCTGCGAAAACTGGCCCAGATGCTGGCCATGACGCCGGGCAACATCCGCATTCAGGGCCACACCAATATCAACCCCGACCTGAGCCGCTCGAAGTTTTCCGACCCCTGGACGCTCTCTCTGGCCAGAGCGGCATCAGTCTTGCATGTACTGGAGGATGAAGGCGTCAATCCTGGCCGTCTGTCACTGGCAGGCTATGGCCCGTCCCGCCCTGTTTCGACAGAAGCCACGCCGTTCGGACGCAGCAAAAACAGGCGGGTGGAGATTGTGGTCTACAAATGAAAAATTTTCCGATTTTTTCATGCGGAAAACGATAAAGTACACGATGAGCGTGGAGGAATATCATGGCTGACAAAGAAGCAGGCGAAGAACAGAAAAAATCCGGTGGCGGTTTGCTGCCGATTATCAATCTGGTGCTGCTGGTGCTGGTGCTGGCGGTTGGCGGCTTTATCGCCTGGAAGATGATGAGCATGGAACAGCCGTCCGAGGCTCCCAAAACCGCCGCTGTCCAGCAGACAGATGAAACGGCCATTCCCGAAGCCGATGATGAAAGCGATGCGACCCCGGTCTCCATGGATGTCGATAACCTCACCATCAACCTGGCCGACACCGATCGGGACCGTTACCTGCGCGTCAAAATCACACTGGAGCTGCGCAGTGAAGATGCCAAGACCAAGGTGTCGGAAAAAATGGTCGGAATCAAGGATCTGCTCATCTCAACAATCAGCGGCAAGAAATTTTCCGAAATACGCACGCCGCAGGGGAAATATGAGCTGAAAATGGATCTCATCTACCGCATCAACCGGCTTGTCGGCGGCAAGCCGGTGAAAAAACTCTATTTCTCTGATTTCGTGTCGCAATAGGGCGGGTGGTGATGTAATGAGAGCAATCGCATGAGCGAACCGATTCTGGCCCCGGAAGAGGTCGAAGCGCTGATGGCGACCGTAGCCCCGTCCGAACACGCCGATGCGCTGTTTGCCGCACTGCCGCCAATCCAACAGCCGGAGCGGGTGGACGCCTTCCATTTTGACGCTGCCGACGAAGACAAACCGGCACGCTATCCGATGTTTGTCAACCTGCAGGAGCGCATGGTTGAGATGCTGGATGAACAGTGGGATGAACTGTTCAAGCGCGATATCACCATTCAGGTGGAACGCATGGATACCAGCCTCTACAAAGATATTATCGCCGTGGATGAGCCGCAGGTCTATTTTGTCTTTGAAGTGGATAGCTACGGACGCATTCTGCTCACCTTTGATACCGCCATCATTGTCGCCTTTGTCGATGCCATGCTGGGCGGCGACGGCGAATCCACCGACAATCCGGAAACGCTATCGCCCGTTGAACTGCGTCTCTCCGAGCGCATCGCCGAAAAAATGGCCAACATGCTCAGCGAACTGTGGGCGCCGGTCCACGCCCTGGCATTCAAGGCCTACAAGCTGGATTATGATCCGCAATTCCTGGCTGTCACCGGCGCCATGGAGAAGTGCTTTAGCGTCTATTTCGAGGCGAAACTGAGCGATTCGCTAACCGGCAAGCTGGGCATCCATTATCCGCGCCCGTTTCTGGATCCGATGCTGGAGATGCTGCGCGTCGAACTCAGCGACGACACTCCCGATAACGATGAGGAGTGGACCGGCGAGCTGCTACGGAGTATTGCAGGCACGCCGGCCGAAGTCCGTTTCGAACTGGGGCGCTGCCAGATGGATATCGGCACATTTTTGACACTCAAACCCGGCGACGCCCTGCCCCTGAAAACCAGAGCCAGCGACCCATGCTCCCTCTGGATCGAAGACACGCCGCTGTTTCAGGCCATGCCGGGCGAAAAAGAGGGCATGCTAGCGGCTGAAATCACCCAACCTGTTGAACCCGGAGGCGCATCATGACAGACACTGCCACATCAGAAAATTCAGCGGGCGCTCAGCCCGATCAGGCGGCAACCGCCAATCTGGAGGCCATTATGCATGTGCCGCTGGAGATCAGCGTCGAGCTCGGACGCGTCAAAATGCCGCTGCACAACATCGCCCGCATGAACAAGGGCATGGTGATCGAAATGAACAAGGAGGCCAATGCCGAGGTGCAGATACTGGCCAACGGCTCGATCTTCGCCAAAGGCGAGGTTGTCTCCACCGGCGACAAACTGGGCGTGCGCATTACCGAAATTGTGCCGCCATCCGCCCGCATCAGCAGCCTCGGCTGAACATCGTTTCCGGAGACGCCCAAATCATGCAACACGGCATGCTAATGATGGCCCTGCAATCACTGCTCGGGCTCTGCATTGTGCTGGGGCTGTTCGCGCTGATCATCTGGGGCTTGCGCCGTTTCCAGCAGCAGCGCGGATCAACGCTCAAACGGGATTTCAGAGTGATTCAGCGCATTCACATCGACAGCAAAAACAGCATCGTCGAAATTTGCCATCAGGAACGCCGCTATCTGCTCGGTCTCTCCCCCGGCGGCATGGTGCAACTGCACAGCGATCACGCCCTGACCAAAGAACCGGCCACAGATATACAGGCAGAAGACCATGAAATATAGTCAAAGTCAAAACCTTTCACCGCAAAGGACGCAAAGGTACGCAAAGGAAAACCATAAAGGCGATGGTCAGTCAGTAGTGACATGCAGGATTTGGATATTGCTTTTGACTTCTTTGCGTACCTTTGCATCGATTGTGATGTGCAGGATGCACAAATGCCACAGGCGCATGGATACGCAGACGTGGCCGGTAAAAAAATATGTACTCGCTTCGCTCGCGGCCTTGTTGCTTCTGCCGGTCGCAGCGCATGCGGCGAATATCCCCACGCTTTCGTTCAGTCTGGGCGATAGTGAAGACCCCACCGCATGGTTCACCGGACTGAAGATTATCGCCATGCTGACGGTGCTGACGCTGGCGCCGTCGATTCTGGTGATGATGACCTCGTTCACCCGCATCCTGATTGTGTTCGCCTTTTTGCGACAGGCGCTGGGCACGCAGCAAGCGCCGCCGAATCAGATTCTCATCGGGCTGGCCCTGTTTCTCACCCTGTTTATCATGATGCCGGTATGGCAAAAAATTGACACTACGGCATTAACCCCGTATCTGAATGAGGAGATCAACCAGTCCACAGCTATCGATCGCGGTATTGCGCCGCTGCGCACCTTCATGCTCAAACAGACCCGCGAGGATGATCTGATTCTGTTTCTGAATGCCGCCAAGATAAAAAAGCCTGCCAAAGCCGAAGATACGCCGCTGCATGTGCTGATCCCCTCGTTCGTGATCAGTGAACTGCGCACGGCTTTTGAGATCGGTTTCCTGATCTATATCCCGTTTGTGGTGTTGGATCTGATTGTCGCCAGCGTGTTGATGAGCATGGGCATGATGATGCTGCCGCCGGTGATGATTTCACTGCCGCTGAAAATTATTCTGTTTGTGCTGATCGACGGTTGGCATCTGGTTACCGCCAACCTGCTGGCCAGCTTCAAAATGTGATGCCCCTCGCCGGTTTTGCAATTGCCTCGTTAGACTATAGCTTTGGGATCATGTTCATTGAGCCCGGTGCCAGATGAATAGCGCAACCGACATTGAAGACGATATTGCTGTTGCCATGGGCTGGCAGCGTTATACGGCCATTATCACATCGGCCATCCTGGCTTTGCTGATCGCAGCGACGTTCAGAACCCTTCTCAACACCGAACTGCTGGGTAGCTGGCTGACTTCAATTCTGGTTGTCTACTGCCTGCGCCTGTTCGTGATTCGATACGGCAGCCGATTGCAGCACCGCAGCCGCCTGCAACTGCTACTAACCATGCTATCAGGCCTGATCTGGGGCCTCAGTGCGCCACTATTTCTGCCATATCTGGATACCGCTTATCAGTCGATTCTGATTCTGACGCTAATCGGCCTTGTCGCCGGCTGCAGCAGCGCCTATGCCGGTGATATGCGGCTGTTTTATGCATTTACGCTTCCCGATCTGATACCGTTAACCCTGTGGCTGTTCATGCAGCAAACAGGCGTCTATACCACACTGGGTATCGCTGTCCTGCTCTATGCGGTTGGACTGTCCATCATCGCCCGGCGCAACACCCTGCTGCTGCACGCCACCGCAGAACAGAATGCGCAACTAACGGCAGAGGTAGCCCTGCGCCAAACGCACGAACAGCGCCTTGAGCTGCAGCAACAAATTCTCGACGCCATTGCCCGCCACCACGGCGAGTTGCCTGAGATTCTGGCCTCTATCGTCAATCGGGTTGAAAACAAGCGCCCCGGTATGATCGCCTCGATATTGCTGCTGGATGACGATGGCAAACATATCCGCACAGGCGCCGCGCCCAGCCTGCCGAAAGCGTGGAACGATGCCGTTGACGGCGCTGAAATCGGCCCGTCGACAGGCTCCTGCGGCACGGCCGCGTTCCGTAATGAACGCGTGGTTGTCTCCGACATCGCCACCGATCCGTTATGGACGGATTATCGTGAGGCGGCACTGGCCATCGGCTTAAAAGCGTGCTGGTCGGAACCGATTCGAGACCCGGGCGGCAATGTGCTGGGTACATTTGCGATGTATTACCACGAAGTCCGCCACCCTTCCGATGACGACCTGCAACTGATCGGGCAGATCGCCAACCTGACCGGGCTGGCCATTGAAAACTGCCGCAGTCGTGCAGCGCTGGAAACAGCCCGCCAGCAGGAAGCCCAGCTCGCTTCCATCGTCGAGCACAGCAACGATCTGATCTTCGCCCATGATCTGGACGGCGTTGTATTCACCGCCAATGCAGCCTGCAAAGAGCAGTTCGGCAGCGACATTATCGGTAAAAACGTATTCGACATTGTCGCCCCCGAACACCTGCCCCGGGCTAAAAGCATGCTGGCGACAAAACTCATGCAGGGCGGCAATACCATCTATGAAGCCGATGCCATCGATATGGCCGGCCGTCGCCATCACCTGGAGATCAATTCAAAACTGATCAGCACAGCCGGGAAATCGGTCGCCGTGCATGCCATTGCCCGCGATTTGACGGTGCGTAAAGAGGCTGAAACAAAGCTGGATCTGCTGATTAAAGCCATCCATGCCAGTCATGAGGGGATTATGGTGCTGGATGCCGACGGAGTGGTTGAGTTTGCCAATCCGGCGGCAGCGACGCTCTACCGCAAGCCGCTGAACCGAATGATCGGCGCATCCGCAGCCGATCTGCGCGGCGGCCAGCCGGGCGATGCCACCTACCGGGAGATCATCAGCACGGTCAAGCGCGGCGACACCTGGTGCGGAGAAATGCTGTTTCACCCGCACGACAACGAGGAGCGCCTGGTGGCCCGGCGCATCTCTCCGATCATGGATGGAAATGGCAAGGTGCACCACCAGATCTGTATCGACCGCGATATCACCGAGGCCAAACAGCGCGACCGACAGATGGAGCACACGCAGCGACTGGAGAGCCTCGGCATTCTGGCCGGCGGCATCGCCCATGATTTCAACAACCTGCTGACCGCCATTCTCGGCAATGCAAGCATGGCTGAACGCAGCATGGATAACGGTGGTGATCTACGCACCCACCTGAACCGCATCAACGAAGCCAGCCAGCGCGCCGCCGAACTGTGCAAACAGATGCTGGCCTATTCCGGCAAAGGCCACTTTGTCATTAAGCCGGTCAACCTCTCCGAACTGGTGGGCGATATGACCCGCCTGATGGAGGTCTCACTCAGCAAGCAGGTGCAGATGCGTTACGATCTGCAGGCGGATCTGCCATTGATCGACGCCGATCCGGCCCAAATTCATCAGGTGATTCTCAACCTGATCACCAACGCCAATGAAGCGATCGGCGATCGGCATGGCGAGATTCTGTTTTCCACCGGCGTCATGCAGGCCAAACGGAAATATCTTGCCGCCACACGCACCGGCGAACAGTTGCCGGCTGGCGAATATGTCTATTTTGAGGTGTCGGACAGCGGCTGCGGCATGGATAAAGCCACCATGGAAAAAATGTTCGACCCCTTCTTCACCACCAAATTTACCGGCAGGGGACTGGGCATGAGCGCCATGCTGGGCATTATACGCGGCCACCATGGCGCTATTCTTGTCGATAGCAAACCCGGCAAGGGCAGCACATTCAGGGTGTTGCTGCCGGTCAGCGCCGAAAGCGCTACGCAACAGCATGCGGCGGCGGCTGCCGATGCCGGCAGCGATCATGGACAGGGCGCCATTCTGGTGGTGGATGATGAAGCGCATATCCGCGAAGTCGCCTGCATGATGCTCGAAGAGGTCGGTTTTGACACCATCCCCGCCTGTAACGGCGAAGAGGCTGTAGCGCTCTATCGCCAGCGCCTGGCTGAAGTGGATGCAGTGCTGCTGGATATGACCATGCCGAAAATGGATGGAAAAGCCTGCTTCGCCGCCCTGCTGAACATCAACCCTGAGGTGAAAGTGATCCTCTCCAGCGGTTACAGCGCTGAGGAAATTAACGAACAGTTCGCCGATCATCCGCCGGCAAGCTTTATCCAGAAACCCTACACCCCCGAATCCCTGCAACAGCGCATCAAACAGATCCTGAGCTAACATACAACCAGACACAGACAGTTCCAAACCATCTCTCGCAAAGACGCAAAGAACGCCAAGAGAGGCAGATTACATGGTTTGAAATGATGATATGTGATATCGAAACTTAGTCTGTTACGCTGGCCTTGATTTTTCTTTGCGCTCTTTGCGACTTTGCGAGACGTCGCTTTTGACCTTCCGCGTTCATCTGTGTCCATCCGTGGCTAGTTTTCTTTGATTTTTTCAATTGGCATCGGGCTTGCTGAACATCCGGCATGGGACCGGACTCAGTGATTCAGGTCGGCAGCGAAGCCGTCAAAATGGTGTTGTTGATTTCACTGCCGATGCTCGGCGTGGCGCTGGTGGTCGGCATCGCCATCTCCCTGTTTCAGGCCGTCACCCAGATTCAGGAGATGACGCTTACCTTCGTGCCCAAAATCATCGCCGTATTCGCCGCCATGATTCTGGCCGCCCCGTGGATGACGGAAAAAATGGTCTCGTTCACGCAGCATCTGTTTGCCATGATTCCAACACTGACACAGTAGCGCCGCCATGGACTTCCCCTGGTTCGATATCCAGCACATCATCGTCGCCATTCTGGTTCTGCTGCGTATCAGCGCCCTGATAATTCTGCTGCCGGTGCTGGGCCATCAGCTGATTCCCAGCCAGATCAAGATCAGCATAATTGTCATCCTGACGGTGCTGATCTATCCGCTGGTGGCGCATCAGGTGGACGCCATCACGCTGGAGCCGCTGAGCTTCACGCTGTTCGCCCTTCAGGAGATTCTGATCGCTGCGGCGCTGGCTCTGTTCGCCCAGATGATTTTCACCGCCGCCCAGTTCGCCGGTCAGCTAATGAGCTTTCAGATGGGCATGACCGTGGCCAATGTCTTCGATCCGGCCACCCACAGCCAGCAATCGGTCGTTTCGCAACTGGCCATGACGGTGGCCATGCTGCTGTGGGTCTCATCCGGCGCTCACCATATGTTTCTGCATGCGCTGATCGATTCATTCACGCTGTTTCCTCTCAACCACAGCTGGTCGTTTCCGGCTCTGATGGATCTGACCGATGCCGCCGCCCGCATGTTTGTACTGGCGCTGAAACTGGCTGCGCCGATTATGCTGATGCTCACCTTTATCTATGTTGCGCTGGGGCTGCTGTCGCGCGCCGTGCCGCAGATTCAGGTGTTTTTTATCAGCTTTCCACTCACCGTCGGCCTCGGGCTGCTCACCTTTGCACTGGGACTGCCCGCCTTTGTCTACCTGCTTAGCGACGGATTCACCGCCCTCTCGGCCCAGGGGCCGCAATTCCTGCGCCATCTGGCAGGCGGCTGACCCATGCCCCGCCCCCATCCCCCCCGCGTAGGGGCAGGCCCCCGTGCCTGCCCGCTCTTCCCGCGCCCCCAGGGTCAATAACCCATGGCCGACGAACAGGACAAGAGCCAACAAACCGAGGAAGCGTCCGACAAGCGCATTGAGGACGCCCGCAAAAAGGGGCAGGTGCCCAGCAGCAAGGAGCCATCGACCGCCATCTCCTTTCTTGTGCTCACGCTGATTGTGATTACCGGGCTCGGCGCCTGGCTGGCCGACAGCATGATGCAGATGATGAGCTTCCACCTGTCCGGCAAATACCATCTCGACGCCACCGGCCAGGGCATGCAGGCGCTGCTTATCTCCGTCAGCGCCGATCTGGCCAAAACCATTCTGCCCATCGCCCTGCCCATTATGCTGCTCGGAATGTTGATCACATTTCTGGTCTCCGGCCCCGTATTCACCTTTGAAACCATGAAACCGAAGCTGGAAAAGGTCAGCCCGCTCAAAGGCTTCAAGCGGATGTTCTCCACCAAATCACTGGCTGAATTTATTAAATCGATCCTCAAGCTGATTATCGTCGGCGTGGTCTGTTCGACCATTGTCTCCGAACTCTATCCGGCCATTCTGCGCTCCGCCCTGCAAAGCCCCGAAAATATCGCCACCCTGGCGGTGTCGGGCAGCGAGCGGATCATCACGCTGGTGGCCGTTATTTTTGGCTTTCTGGCGCTGGCCGACGTGCTCTATCAGCGCTGGGAGCATATGAAATCGATGCGCATGTCGAAAAAGGAGCTGCGCGACGAACACAAGGAGAGCGAAGGCGATCCGCAACTGAAGTCAAAAATCCGACAGATTCAGATGCAGCAGGCCCAGAATCGCATGATGGCCGACGTACCCAACGCCGATGTGGTGATCACCAATCCGACCCGGCTGGCTGTGGCGCTGGCCTATGAGCCGGGCAGCGTTGGCGCACCGCGCGTCGTCGCCAAAGGACGGGGCCATATCGCCGCCAAAATCAGGGAGATCGCCCGTGAACATCGCATCCCGCTGCGCGAAAACAAGCCTTTGGCAAGATCCTTGTTTAAGCAGGTAGAGGTCGGCGATGAAATTCCCGAAGAACTGTTTGAAGCCATCGCCGTGATTCTGGCGGAGATCTTCCGCCTCAAGCAGCGATGATCGCCAGCCATGACTATAGAACACAGGAGTAAATGAACAGATGCAGTCAGCAGCGACCATGACATTGCAGCGTATCGGAAAACAACCGGACATTATGCTGGCCATCTCCGTTCTCGGCGTGTTGCTGGTGATGATGGTGCCGCTGCCCACCTGGCTGATGGATATCATGCTGGCCGCCAACCTCACCATCGGCATCCTGATTCTGCTCACCTCGATCTATGTGCTCAAGCCGCTGGAATTCTCCGTATTTCCCTCGCTGCTGCTGCTAACCACGCTGTTCCGACTGTCGTTGAATGTGGCCACCACGCGCCTGATTTTATTGCACGGGCAGGAGGGGCCCAACGCTGCAGGCCATGTGATTCAGGGCTTTGGCGAGTTTGTCGTCGGCGGAAATACAGTTGTCGGACTGATTATTTTCCTCATTCTGGTGCTGATCAACTTTATCGTCATCACCAAAGGCTCAACCCGCATCGCCGAAGTGGCGGCGCGCTTCACCCTCGACGCCATGCCCGGCAAACAGATGGCCATTGACGCCGATATGAACGCCGGCCTGATCGACGAGCGCGAAGCGCGCAGCCGACGCGAAAATATCGCCCGCGAAGCGGAATTCTACGGCGCCATGGACGGCGCTTCCAAATTTGTGCGCGGCGATGCTGTCGCCGGCCTGATCATCACCATGATCAACCTGATCGGCGGCCTGATTATCGGCGTCATGCAGTACGGCATGTCGGTTGGCGACGCCATATCGGTATTCAGTCTTTTGACGGTCGGTGATGGTCTGGTGTCACAAATCCCCGCACTGGTCATCTCCACTGCCGCCGGCATTATCATTACCCGCGCCAGCGGCAATGTGGCGCTGCCGCAGGAGTTAAAGGCGCAATTCACCAGCCACCCCAAAGTGCACTGGGTAGCCAGCGGCGCGCTGCTGCTGCTCAGCCTGGTGCCGGGCCTGCCGTTTATCCCCTTTCTGGTGCTGGCGCTGGGGCTCGGGGCAAGCGGCTGGTATCTGCGCCTGAATGCGCAGCAGCAGGCGCTGGAAAGCGTCGCCGAAGAGGTCGCCCCGGCGCCTGAAGCCGCGCCCGACGCCGATCTGGACGAACTGCTGGTGGAAGATCCGATTCGCCTTGAAATCGGTTACGGCCTGATCGATCTGGTGGAGAACAGCCGCGAAGGCAACCTGCTCGAACGCATGAAAAAGGTGCGTCGCCAGATCACCCAGGAGATCGGCTTTGTGCTGCCGCCGGTGCATATCAAGGATAATCTGCAACTCGGCGTCTCCGATTATCAGATTCTGATTCGCGGCGCTATCGTCGGCAAAGGTGAAATACGTCCGCGCAACCTGCTGGCGCTGGAGAGCCAGGTGACCGGCCCGGCTGTGGAAGGCATTGCCACGCAGGAGCCGGCCTTCGGCCTGCCGGCGGTATGGATTTCGGAAGACAAACGCCAGCAGGCCGAACTATCCGGCTATACCGTGGTGGAGCCCTCGACAGTGATTATCACCCACCTGACCGAACTGTTGCGGGCGCAGGCCGCTGATATGCTTGATCGCACACAGGTGCATGAACTGCTCGATAAATTCTCCCAAAAACATGCCAAAGTGGTGGAAGAGATCGTGCCTTCGCAGGTCACTCCGGGGCTATTGCAGAATGTATTGCAGCGGCTGCTTGCCGAATGGGTGCCGATCCGCGATCTGATGCTGATTCTTGAAGCGCTCTCCGATCACGCCGGCCAGCAGCTCAACCTGGACGAACTGGTGGAACGGGTGCGGGAGCGGTTGGGGCGCACCATCACCCAGCGCTATCTGAATCCACAAGGTGAGCTGCCTGTATTCATGCTCGATAGCGAACTGGAGCAGCGCATGAGCGAACGCGTGATACAGCAGCAAGGCTGGTCGCTACCACTGGAGATGGCCGAATGGCAACGCTTTATGGCCCGTCTGAATGAGCTCTCCAGTCAGTTCGATGTTGATATGCCTGTGATCCTGACCACGCCGCAACTGCGCGGCGCGCTATCGCGTTCGCTACGCAAGGTGATCAGCCGCATTGTGGTGCTATCGATCGCCGAAATTCCGGCCCAGACCAATATCCAGTCGCTGGCCAGAATAAGTCTCTACGATGCGCATTAAAGTATTCTCCGCCCCCCGGCTGCATGAGGCGCTGGCCAAAGTGCGTCAGGAGATGGGCCCGGACGCGCTGATTCTGGATCGCCAACAGAGCCAGTCCGCCAGCGGCGATACGCTCTGGCATGTGCATGCCGCGCTGGATGATCAAAATGCAGCTACCGGCCCGGACGCCGGAGCCGGCAGCGCCACCGACCATCAACAGATCAGCAACGCCGCTCCGGCAGCGCATGGCCCGCAACCGCCAACAGGTCGCCATGCCATCAGCGCCAGCACAGACGCCACGCTGCAACGCCTGGAACGCATCGTTGAAGGGCTGGGCAACAGAGAGGCCGGCAGCCTGCGCCAGGCCCTGACAAACCCCGACACGCAACGCGCCTTTGACCACCTCACCGGGCTGGGCGTATCGGCCAGTCATGCATTTGACATGGCGGATGACTTCGCCAACAAAAAAGCGCTGGGCCAAAAAAATCTGGCGTGGGGCGAGCGCATCAAGCCCGGACAACAGCGCAACACGCTGCTGTTCACCGGGCCGTCCGGTTGCGGCAAAAGCACCCTGATCGCCAAACTGGCGGCGCACTACAGCATGAAAGGGGTGCGCGTGGCGCTGCTCTCCACCGATACCGAACGCATCGGCGGCGTGGATATGCTCAAGAACTATGCATTGACGCTGGGCGTCGATTTCTTTTCGGCCAGAAAGGCCTCCGATAGCGAACATATCCTGCTGCAAACAGATTCGGCACAACTCCTGCTTATAGACACTGAAGGCTGGAGCCCTCGCCGTGACGCGACGCTGAAACGGCAGTCCGCGATATGGGACGCCCTGGGCTGTGACAGACGTTTTCTGTTGCTGCCGGCCAATATGGATGAGGAGGATGGCATGCAACAGTTGCAACACCCGGCCATGGCCAATATGACGGATATTGCATTCTCCAGACTGGATGAAACGCAGAAGCCCGGCAAAATCATCAACTGGTCCTTCGCCTCCGGCCTGCCCATGAGCTACTGCAGCTTCGGCCCGGAAGTGCCCGAACAGATGGGGTGGCTCAACGCACAGGGATTAACCACCCTGCTCAGTTCGCATCACAGGAGCGCTGCAGCATGAACGACCATCAGCAAACCACCTCGCCCCGGGTCATCTCTGTCAGCAGCGGCAAGGGCGGCGTCGGCAAAACTTTCACCTCGGTGCATCTGGCTGCGCATGCCGCCGCCAGCGGCCAAAAAGTGCTGCTGATCGATGCCGACCTGGGGCTGGCCAATGTCGATGTGATGCTAGGCCTGAACGCCTCGCGCACCATGCGCAACCTGCTCTCCGGCGATGCCACGCTCAATGATCTGATCATCCCCTGCGCACACGGCTTTGACGTGCTGCCCGGCGGCAGCGGCATGTATGAACTGACCAGTCTGAATGTCGCCGAACAGCAGACCATTCTCGATGGCCTGCGCGAGGCCGGCAGCGCCTACGACCTGATTCTGATCGATACAGCCGCCGGCATCGGTGAAAATGTCCTCTATTTCGCATCAGCAGCTGAAACCGCACTGGTGGTGCTGACGCCGGATCCGACATCCCTGACCGACGCCTACGCCCTGATCAAGGTGCTGTCGCAGCAGCGCGATGTGCGCCGGTTCATGGTTGTGATCAACCAGACCGATGAAATTGAGGCCCATATCACCTTCAAACGCCTGCTCTCTGTCGCCGATCGCTATCTGGATGTCTATCTCGACTTTATCGGCTTTATCCCCCGCCACGCATGCGTACGCAAAGCCATTCAGCAGCAGCGCCTGCTCAATGATTCCGATGCCCATGTCTACCCGCATCTCTGCAAACTGTTCGATCATCTGCTGGCGCGTCCGCGCAACGACTCCCGCTCCGGCGGACTGCAGTTTTTCTGGGAGCATAGCCTCGCCGCCGGCCTCAATGATGACCCGGACAACAGTGTTGACGGCCATGATAATTCCGGCGTGCAGGCTCATCAGGCGCAACACGGGACGGCGTCATGAAACCGTTGCAAGCAGGCCTTAGCGGCATGCTCACCGGCTTTCTGTTCGGCTGCGCCATCTGTCTGGTTCAGAGCATTGCCCTGCCCGATGCGCTGTTCCGTATTTTCGTGCTGACCTCGGCTGGCGCATGGATGGGCGTGCTGCTGGCATGGCTGAATCAGATTCTGCCGAGCAATGTCGAACATCAGCGTGAACACAGGGACAACAACGCATGAACACGCTGCCGCAATATGAGCATGCGCCGACGCCGGACGAACTGCTGGAAGAGTATCTGCCGCTGGTGCGCTACCATGCCGACCAGTTGATGCGCCGCACGCCCGATTCCATCGAAATCGACGACCTGATCAATGCCGGCGTGCTTGGCCTGCTCGACGGGGCCCAGCGTTTCGATGACAGCCGCGATGTGCAGTTTAAAACCTTTGTCTCCTATCGCGTGCGCGGCGCCATGGTCGATTACCTCAGAGCCTTCGACTGGATGCCGCGCGGATTGCGGGATTCCGCCAAACAGATGCAGGGGGCGTTTCAGGAACTGGAACAGCTCTACGGCCGCCCTGCGGATGAAGAGGAGATCGCCAGCCACCTCGGCATCAGCCTCAGTGAATATCGCGAACGCCTGAATCAGGTTCGGTATATGTCGGTCATCCACTTCGATGACCTGCCGATTGCCGACAATCAGGGTGATGAATACAGCATTCTCGAAACTCTGGAGGCCGATCCGCTGCTGACGCCGGAGTCGCAAAATACCATGCTGGAATTTGTCCACCAACTGGCCGAAGCGATCGCCGCACTGCCGAAACGGGAGAATGTGCTGATCACCCTCTACTACTATGAAGAGCTGACCATGAAAGAGATCGCCCTGATTCTCGGCCTGACCGAATCGCGCGTATCGCAGTTGCATGCCCAAATGGTGCTGCGTTTGCGCGCGTTGATGGGGCTGTAGGATGGATGCAGAGGCCATCAACCTGTTTCTTAATAACTGGCTCGGGGTTATTCTCGATGCAGTTCTGATTGGCGCCGTGCTGCTGCTCTGGCTCAGCTGGCTGCGCAACGGCAAGCGCCAGCAACGGCTGGAGCAGATGCTGCTTGAAGCCTCCGGCCAGTTGCAGGAAGCCACCCGTCACCTGTCGCAAGCGAC
>Ga0256829_1000621_pt1 | contig 34326 bp, 28 predicted proteins | sample 131447metaG_FD_185979 | JGI IMG/M metagenome (GOLD analysis project Ga0256829, IMG submission 185979) | Hydrothermal vent microbial communities from Lau Basin, Pacific Ocean - 131-447 | ecosystem: Environmental > Aquatic > Marine > Hydrothermal vents | place: Pacific Ocean: Lau Basin | collected... | reverse complement strand
TATATCTTATAGGTATTTTTGACTATTTTAATGCTTTAGGTCGGTTCGATTTACCCTTAATCCTTCAGAGGTATTTTATCATCTTTACCTCTATTTGTATTATACAAGGGTCGGTTTACCGACCAATAATTCAAACAAATACAGCTTAAATAGAAACCCTATCTTCGATAGCTCTGGCAAGAGAGAGGGTGTCTACATTCTCTAGCGAAATGCCTGTTGGTACGCCTTGGGCTATTTTTGTAAAGTTTAAATTTAAATCTTCTAATTGACTCTCTAAGTAAAGCATCATAGTATCGCTTGCTATTGATGGGGCAAATGCAAATATTAACTCTTTTACACCTTTAAGAGCCTCTCTTAAGTGAGCTAAATCAAAACTATCTGAATCATTTAAAACATAATATCTTCCATCATACTGCCCCAATTTTTCTATTGTAATAATATCTTTTGCACTCTCTACTAGACATATCTTACTACTGTCTCGCATACTATCACTACATACTGCACATAGTTCATCTTCGCTTAAATTATTGCATTTAGAACAGACTCTAATACTCTCTAATGCCCTCTCAATTGCGTGCGATAGTTTAATTCCATCGTACGAACCTTCTGTTACAATATGGTATGCAAGCTTTAAAGCACTCTTTTCACCAATTCCTGGCAAAGAGCCAAAAGCTTCTGCTAAGTTTTTAAATGGCTCTAGGCTATTTTTCATAATCGACGACTTTTGTATATTCGCCTAAAGCTTTAATATCTTTTACAACCTCTTGGTGTGCAGGGTGTGGGCTATAAATTTCTAACCCCTCTTTAAAATCAAAAGTAGCTGTTAGCACTAAATCCATAGCTCTATCACTTGCTTTGAAGTTTAAGCCAACCTCCATAGTATTAAGTGGTTCAATTTTATCTACTAAGCCTTCTAATCTATTTTTAATATCTAAAATTTGTTCTTTTGTTGTAGTATCTTTAAACTTAATCATTACAATATGAACTACCATAAATTTATCCTTGTGATTATTTCCATAATTATATAATTATTGTGATAAAATTACGCAAAAATTATATAAGGATATAAAATTATGGAAGAACTTTGTTACTACGAAGTTTTACAAGTATCGAAAGATGCTACTACTACTGAAATTAAAAAAGCATATAGAAAATTAGCACTAAAGTATCACCCAGATAAAAATCAAGGTGATAAAGAGGCAGAAGAGAAATTTAAAATAATTAGCGAAGCTTACGCTGTACTAAGTGATGATAAAAAGAGGCAAATTTACGATACATACGGTAAAGAGGGATTAAATGGTACTGCAAGTAGCGGCTTTGGTGCTAGTGGTATGGATGATATTATGGATATTTTCAACTCTATGTTTGGCGACTCTTTTGGCTTTGGTGGACAAAATAGTAGAGCCCAAAGAAGAAGTTCAATGCCATATCCACTAGATATTGAATTGGAGATAAATTTAAAGTTTAACGAAGCAATTTTTGGAGTAGAAAAAGAGATAGAAGTATCTTATAAAGAGCCTTGTACAACTTGTAATGGTACTGGTGCCAAAAAAGGTAAACTATCTACTTGCGATTATTGTGGAGGGCAAGGACAAGTTGTTATGCGTCAAGGCTTTATGACATTTGCACAAGAGTGCCCAAAATGTAATGGTAAAGGTCAAGTCGCTAAAGAAGATTGTATAGACTGCAAAGGAATTGGTGGCATTGTTAAACAAGAGAGTGTTACAATAAATATACCTGCTGGTATAGATGCAGGCAATCGTCTGAGAGTACCTGCAAAAGGTAACAAAGACAACCTTGGTCGTCGTGGTGATCTATATTTACACTTTGAAATTGAAGAAGACGAACACTTTGTAAGAGATGGAAATGATATCTATATAGAAGTTCCAGTATTCTTTACTCAAATTTTACTATCAGAAGAGATAGAAGTTCCTTCTTTGGAAGGAAGTTTATCTATTAAACTATCTCCAAAAGTTAAAGATAAAGAACATTTTATATTCCATGGTAAAGGTGTACCAGATGTAAATAATCCAAGCCATAGAGGTAGGTTTATTGCACAAATCAAAATAAATTACCCTAAGAAATTAACAAATGAACAAAAAGATTTAATCACAAAATTACAAGAGAGTTTTGGTTTAGAGAGTAAGCCTCATAGTAGTATATTTGAAAATACATTTAAAAGAATTAAAAAGTGGGTTAAGTCTTAACCTTCTTTTGGTTATAAGTTATAAGTTATAAGTTATAAGTTTTTAATAATCGCCCAAAAGGGCAGATTATTATTTACCTTCTACAGCTTCTTTTAAAGATTTACCAGCTTTAAATTTAGGAGCTTTGTGAGCAGGCTTAGTATAAGTCTTGTCGCTTCCTGGAATTTTACCACTCTTCTCTGGAACATCTACTGCTGAGAAAGTACCAAAACCTACGAAAGTTACACTATCACCCTTTACTAATACATCTGTAATAGAGTCTAAAAATGCTTTTACTGCATTCTCTGCAGCTGCTTTACTTGAAAATTCACCTTTTTCTTTTATTAATTCAACAAATTCTGCTTTTGTCATTTAACAATCCTTTTTATTATTTAATACTTAAATTATATGGTTCATTTCTTATACAGAGTTTAAAAAAAGGAAATAATTTATAAAAGTATGTAAAAAATGGGGTTTTTAAAGAATTATTAACATCATTTAATGGTGCGGTAGAGAGGATTTGAACCTCCACGAGCTTACACTCACTAGCCCCTCAAGCTAGCGTGTCTACCATTCCACCACTACCGCATAGCCAATTTTGAGTTACGAAAAGAGGATTATATTAGAGAAAATAAAGTAGGGAAAACCTACTTTATTATATTCCTACTATAGGAATGGGTTAGAGTAAAGTGCAATTAGTGCAATTACAAGTGTATAAATAACTTGTGCTTCGATCATCGCTAAAGCAATGAACATAGTTGTCATTAATTTACTTCCTAAACCTGGGTTTCTAGCAGTACCTGCAATTGTAGCAGCTGCTGTGTTACCCATACCAATTGCTCCACCAAGAGCAGCAAGTCCAAGACCAACACCAGCAGCAACTACTGAGTAAGCTTTAATCATATCTGCACCACCGTTTTCACCAGCGAATGCAGCAGCACCAAATGCTAAGAAAAGTAAGAAAAACTTTTTCATAAAAAATCCTTAAAAATATTTGTTTTAAGTCCATTAGACTTGCTTTGAATCCGTTCGGCTTGCGTATCCCTACTTATCATTCAAATGCGATGAGATTATACTTGATTTTTTGTTAAAAAAAAATGAAAAAGTAAGTTTTTTTTGATACAATCATATAAATATTTATTATTAAGGCATATACATATGAAATTTTTTAAGCATATACTGCTAATTCTATCTTTTATTACAAGCTCTCTTTTTGCAAATATTTTAGAGCCAACTAGCAAAACAGAATTTGCACTTAAAGACGATAAAGGAAATGTGATACAAAAATATAATCTTAAAGGTCAAGAGTTTGTTGTTGTTTCAGTTAGAGAACCTGGTAGTGATGGTAGATTTTATGCTATAGATAGAGATGGTGTAGTTTGGTGGACAGGAATTATTACATCTGGAGCAGATGATTATAAGACACCAAGTGGAGTATATACTGTACTTCGTAAAAGAAGACACTATATGTCACATAAATATCCAGATGATGATGGTGTAGATAATATGGACTTTGCACTTTTTTTTACAAATCAAGGACACGCCTTGCATATGGGTAGCGTAAATTGGATGTCACATGGATGCATCCACATAGCACCAAAAGATATACCAGTAATTTTTAAATGGGCTAAAATTGGAGATACTAAAGTAGTAATTACAAGAAAATCATATATGCCTTACGCAAAAGAAGATTTAATAAAATTTGGATTTAGATAGTAGATTAAAAAGCTTATTAGCTTTGTAGAGGTAATCACAAGGACTACCCCCTACAAATATTATTTGTAGTATAAAAGCAAACCTTCTATGATATAGAAAGCTCTACTCTTTTATCTTTCTGAGAGACAACTGTTACATCTATCTCATCACCTTCTTCTAATGTACCTTGAAGAGAGTGTGGTACTTTTGAATTGTGTAGCAGGGCATCGTATCCATCTGGCATCTCTATGAAGTATCCAAAATCTACACACTTCTTAACTTTACCCCTATAACTTTTACCAATTTCATATTTAGCTATTGGCTTTGAATCTTTCTCTATTAACTCTTCTATATAAGCTTTAGCCGCATCTATATCTTCACTGCTAGAGCCACTAATTTTAACCAAGCCTTTATCTCTATTTAAATCTATAGATACACTGTATTTCTCTATAATTTCGCGTATAGTAGAACCACCCTTACCAATAATAAGAGGTATTTTAGATGCACTAACTTCAAAAGTGAGTACAGATGGTAGTGCACCACTTGGAACAATTTTACTCTTAGCATCTTCCATTAAAGATAGAATATGCTCTATTCCGCCAACTGCTTGGTCTAGTGCTTTTTGTAAAATGTCTAAATCTAATCCATCAAGCTTGATATCTAACTGCATTGCAGTAATTCCCTCTTTGCTTCCTGCAACTTTTAAATCCATATCGCCGTAATGGTCTTCTGCACCCATAATATCGCTTAAGATTGTGTATCTATCGTTACTATCTACAACAACACCCATAGCGATACCTGCAATTAGTTTTTTTACATTAACATTTGCAGCATATAAAGAGAGCGAACCACCACAAACAGTAGCCATAGACGAAGAGCCGTTACTCTCTAAAATTTCCGATACTATTCTAATTGTTTGGTTATCTTCTAACTCTACACTTGGCTCTAGGGCTCTTTTTGCCAAGTTTCCATGCCCTAACTCTCTTCTACTTGGTGCACCAATAGGTCTAGCCTCTCCAACAGAGTATGGAGGAAAATTATAATGCACCATAAAGTTTTCGTTCTTAGCCCCACTACTTGTTAAAAGTTCATACATTTGTGCATCTTTGTTATCACCCAAAGTAGCACTAACCAATGCTTGCGTCTCACCTCTTGTAAATAGAGCGGAGCCATGAACCGAAGGCAATAAATTAGTCTCTATAGAGATTGGTCTAACAACATCTACACCCCTGCCATCCAATCTTTTACCATTTAAAATAAGCTCTCTTATCTTATCTTTTACAACAGCATTGAATGCAGCTTTTAAATCTGCCTCTTCAAAGCTTACATCTTTACTTGTAGCATCTGCTGCTACATCATATAAAATACCATCAAGAGCATCTGCTCTCTCTGTTTTTGCCATTCCATCTATTGCTACATCTATCTTATCACTATAATCTTTTAATATAAACTCTTTTAAGCTAGCGTCTATCTCTTTATAATTTACCTCAATCACATCTTTAGATTTAAACTCTTTAAACGATGTAGTAAATTTACTAGATGCTTCATCTATAGCGACTGTTGCATCTTTTAACACGCTAAGTAACTCCTCTTTTGCTAACTCATTACTTTTATGCTCGCCATCAACTCTACTTGACATTGCACGCATCTCTATCATAGCTATATCTTTACCACTACCAACAACTAATAAATCTAAAGTAGATTTCTCTAAATCAGAAAGTGTAGGGTTAATAGCCACCTTGCCATCCAACTTAGCAACTCTAATCGCTGCAATAGATTTATCTATTGGCAAAGATGATACAAGCAGTGCAGCATTTGCAGCATGCAGTGCAGCAACTTGCAAATCAACTTCGCTATCGCTACTAAATACGGTAACATTAATTACCACATTGTTACTAAACCCTTTGGGGAATAGTGGTCTTAAAGCTCTATCTATAATTCGAGATGTAAGCGTCTCAAAATCACTAGGCTTAGACTCTCTTTTGATAAATCCACCAGGAATTTTAGCCGCTGCATAAGAGCGTTCTAGATACTGTACAGTAAGAGGCAGAAAGTCCTCTTCGCTACTATTTTTATCTACTGTTACTGTTGCTAAAAGTACAGCCTTGCCTTGTCTATAAAACACAGCTCCATCAGCCTGCTTTGCAACCTTCCCAAATTCATAACTCTCTTTTAAGTTATTAGCTTCTATCTCTACAATGCTACTCATTGTTTTCCTTTATTTATATGTATTCAATTCTTATCTTACACATCGAGTATATATCTATATGTACACTATACACAAAGATATATCCTCAGCTGTTCGGATAAGAATTTAAAACGACATTTTATCGTATATAAGCTGAGTTAAACTCTAAATTTACCATTAAGAGTAAAATCTGGCATCTGCTTACTTATCTCATCATTATCAAACGAGTATCTAAAATTTTCTATATAATTCATTAGCAAATCATACGCTTCATTGATTTCACTCATTTTCTTAACATCTTCGCTAATATCTGGATGATACTTTTTTGCCAACTCTCTATATCTATTTTTTAACTCATCTTTAGTGATAAAGGGTGGCAAGTCTAAAACTTCTAACGCCTTATATAGAGCATTCTCTTCAATTTTATCCATCAAAAGGCAAAACCTTAAATTGTATTTGAAAGTAATTATTGCTTATAGAACCTCTATCTCCATTACTTTTTATAACTGGTCTTATATTTTGCCCAAACGAGAAATCTACACTCCAGCAATTTCTATTTAAGTATGTTCCAACTTCCCAATTTTTCAAATTTTTATCTTTTAAATCGTATGCTGCACTTGCTCTAAATTTTAACTTATTACTATAGTTATAATACCAACCAGCACTTATCTCTTTAGTAAGCGTTTCAAAACTTTGCAAGTCTCTTTTTCTAAGTCCAGCTATATACAAACTATATGAACCATTAGTGTAAGCTATTCTATTATAAACATCTGTTGCTTTACTATGTACCAATGAGTAGTTAATTTTAGAATAAAAACTCCAATTTTTATACTTAACATCTATCTCTTGCTCTAAATCCCTAAGCTTACTCTCTTGCGGATAATAATGTGCTTCTAATATATAATTAACATCGAATTTATTATTAAAACTATGCCAATACTGATGCGTTCTAAATGTTACTTTAGATTCAAATGGAACATCATCAACAAAATCTAATTTTAAGCTTTTGGGAATATCTTTATACTCCATCCACTTTTCATTTAAAATACTACTCTTAGTGTATGTAGCACTTAAAAATGCTGTATGCATACCAGTTTTATACAACTTACTTACTTCACTACTTAACTCTACTTTATGATTCGCTACAACAGAACTATACTTCTTTTGGGAAATTGGTACATTATAAAAATCATAACCTGTTGCTTCCAATTCTTCGCTAAGATTTAAATTTAAATAACCACCAAACAAAGAAAAGTGCATTTCTAAAGGTGCTTTTATCTTTGCTTTAAATGCTTTAGTACCTACTTCTCTTGTATAATTAGTTAAAGTAGTATCTACCATATACGAAAGATTATTATAAATTATATTTGTATATGGTATATGAAAATGTAATTTAGGAAGTATATGAAGTGTATCTTTGTTACTTACCACAGTAGTATCTTTAAAATAATCAAAGCTAACTCCAGTAAAAAAGTAATTATTCTTAATATAATAATTCAATCTACTCTCATAAAAAGAGCCAAGACTATGGTGATACAACTTATTACCAACTTGTAAATTTAGATAATCAGTATCACTCATATATATACTATTAATATATAATTTATTCTCAAACCCATTACGGCTTAATGGGTCTATTAAAGTATTGTTAGTGTAGTTTAATTCTGCTCCATAATGCTCTTTATATTTTAAGTTATGCTTTTTTGTATAATTAGCTTTATCTTTAAAGTACCCTGCTCTAATTTGTAAAAAGGAATCTTTAGAGTCAGCTAATCTATAAGTAGCAAACAGACCAGCTCCCCTATTTAACCTAATCTGTGGGTCTATCTCTAAATCCTGATTTTTAGCAATAGCCCAAAAAAATGGTTGGGAATATTGGAAGCCTTCATCATTAGTATAAGCAAACGAAGGCATTAAAAATCCTGTTTTTCTTTCATGAGATAGAGGTAAATATAGATACGGAAAGTAAAAAACTGGAAACTCTTTAATATAAGCTATTGCATTGTTTATTCTAAGTTCTTTACTTTTTGTATCATATGTTGCCTTGCTAAAGCCAATAGACCAATCTGGATTATCAACATTACAACTAGAAAATATTGCATTTTGTAATTTAATTTGTGAATTTTGTTTCTGTGCATCTTTAGCAACATACCACACATTCTGATTATTTATAAGAAAAAAATCTTTAAAAACAATTTTGTTATTATCTAAATTAACACGCAATGTTTTTGCATTTATTCTCTTACCATCTTTAGTAATTATTATAACATTATTATTAAGAGTAAGTATTTTAGCATTGGCATCATACTTAGCACTTCTTGCTTTAAATACATCTCCATTATAAACTACAACAACTGTACCTGTAATATCAGCTATCTTCCCATGTTGTTCTACATTATTTGCATAAACTTCTACATCTTTATACTCATCTGCCAAAAGCAAACTGCTCAATATAAGTGCAAACATAAAACTTTTGGGCTTAAACATTTACTACCACGCATTTAGAAATTTTATCATGGAATGTTTGATTTTTATCGCTAAAAAAAGCAAAGAAAAATGTAAAATAAAAAAGCATCTCTCCAATTGTTCTAACCAAAGCCCTTAAAAATGCCATTTGCCAAGAGAGTAATTCATTGCTATTTTCATTTACTGCTTTAATCTTTACAGCATATTTACCAACTGTCGCACCATTAAAGGCAATAAAAAAAGTATGATAAATAATTTTTAACAAAAATAAAATCCAAACATTTCCTTGTATAAAAATCATCATACTCTCGGCATCTGCAAAAGATGTAATTTGCCCATAAAATATAATAGTAAAAAGCAAAGATACTACAATATCATCAATAGTAAAAGATATAGCCCTCTTTGGTATCGAGGCATAAGTAATTTTTTTCAAAGAAATACCTTAAATTTAATTATTTAATGCTTGATACGCAATATCGGTTCTACACTTCTTACCAATAAAATGCACCTGCCCTACTAACATATATGCTCTATCTCTAGCTTCTTGAATACTCTCTCCCAAGCCAACACATACAAGCACTCTACCACCGGTTGCCATTAGCTTACCATCTTCATCTCTACTCACACCTGCATATGCAATGTATGAGTTGTTTTTTAAATCCTCATGCACAATATCATCTACAATAATCTCTGCCGGAGTACTACTCTTATATGGGTAATTCTCGCTAGCAAGTACAACACCAACAGCGTAAGTATCTTTCTTAAACCTAACATCTGCATTTTTTAAATTACCAGTTGCCGCTTTATATAGCATATCACTAACAGGCGATTCAAACAGAGCCATAAGCTCTTCGCACTCTGGGTCGCCAAAACGAACATTGTACTCTAAAATAATAGGCTCGCCATTTACAACCATAACACCAATAAAAAGAACTCCAGTAAATGGCATACCATCTTCATCAAGACCTTTTAGAGTTGGCTTAATTACTCTATCTTCTATCTTTTGATACAGCTCATCATTAACAAGTGGTGTTGGCACATATGCCCCCATACCACCAGTGTTAGGGCCTTCGTCATTATCTAACAGTCTCTTATGGTCTTGTGCTGCTGGTAAAACCACATAATCTTTACCATCACAAACCGCAAATACCGAAAGCTCGTAACCATCTAAATACTCTTCGATAATAACTTTGGCACCAGCATCACCAAAGCTCTCGCCACTAAGCATTCCCTTAGTCGCCTCTATAGCCTCTTCTTGGCTCTGAGCAATTATAACACCCTTACCAGCACAAAGCCCATCTGCCTTAACAACAATAGGTGCACTCATAGTCTTTATAAAGTCAGTAGCCTCATCTAGGCTAGATGTCTCAATATACTTAGCCGTTGGCACACCATACTTTTGTAAACAGTTCTTCATAAATACTTTAGAACCCTCTAACTGAGCTGCAGCCGCTGATGGACCAAAAATAGTAAGTCCCTGCTCTTGAAAAACATCTACAATACCATTTACAAGCGGGTCTTCTGGTCCAACAACTGTTAAATCAATCCCATTATCTTTAACAAAAGTAGCCAATTCATTAAAATCAGTTATAGCAATATTCTCACCAAGCTCATCAGTAGCCCCATTACCAGGTGCAAAATATATCTTATCTACATTCTCATCTTTTGTAAGAGCATACCCAATAGAGTACTCACGCCCCCCACTACCAATTATCAAAACATCCATCATAACTCCAAACTGTTTTATTTTAGAAATTATATCAATTCTAGCCTTCTAATTAGGCTAAAACTAACAAAAAGATTAACCAACCCGTAGGGGCAATCCCTTGTGGTTGCCCATTAGCATAAACTAAATATAAAAGATAAAATACTTATAATCAATACCTAAACTATAAAACAAGCTACAACAACCCAAGCTCGCTAGAAATATCCTTAACAAGCTTAGAAAGCGGTCGCTTCCCTATCTCATCATCACTCACATACCCACCACTTATAAGCCGTTGCAAATCTTCTCTATTTTTAAAAAGTGTTCCCTCATATTGTGTTAAGAGTTCATCTAAATAGCTTTCGCTGTTGATAGTTTCTTTTTGTATAAGTTTTAATAATAAATTTAATTTTTATGCCTTTAAAAAGTATTTTCATTAATATATTCATCAACAGCTTTAATAAAATTATCTACTGTTAATAATTTTTGAGGTTTACATCCAATTTTTGAATTTATATATTGTTGTCCACTAATTAATTCCATTAACAAATTTTGTTCTTTATTATCTCTGGATGAGTGATAGTATATTTGAGCTGTAATCACCAAATTATATTTTGATTGTCCTTTTCTTAATGATTTTATTCCTTTATTTTTCAGTTTTCTATTATCCCAAATTTCAATATCCCACTCATAAGACTTAATTTTATGTTTACTAAAATGATTATTGAGTTCTGCTTGAAATTTACTTTTGTCTCCACTAATTTCACCTAAAATTAAAATCATAAATTTAGAATTTTGTTTCAGTTGTATAAAATTATAATAAAAATCAGATTTCTTTTCTTCATTTATAATTTCTCGAATAGTTTTTTTACTAGATGGTTTTTTTTCTTGTTGTAAAACCTGAGGTTGTATTATTTCAATATCATTTTTTATTTCAACATTTTCTTTAGCTATAATTTTATCATTGTGCTTCATATTTTTACGAAAGAAATCATCATATTCTTTATGATTTAAATTCAATATTACCAATCTACTTCTACATCTTGTTATAGCTGTATAAATTTTTTCGCTAGTTTCATGTTTTGATTCACCATCAATTATTAAAAATAATGTATGAATTTCCCAACCTTTAAAACTATTAATAGTTGAAAGTTTTAGTCCTGCTGAATTCATCCAAAAATTAAATCTTTTATTTTTTCGGATTGTTCTAATTTTACCTTCAAAATCTTTTTCAGATAATTTTTTTGACTTTAATAAATCAACTATTTCTTGTATTTCGAAAGTAGTATATGTTTTCTGATTTAAAGATTTTCTAATATCATAATCTAATTCCTTCAATAAACCATTTGATTGTGCAAGAATACACACATCTTGATTTTGTATAGAATCTTTTTTTATTTTATCAATTATAAAACTCGACAAAGTTTCTAATGTAGTTTTATCATCAAAATTATAATATTCAACAATTTCTTCTTCAAAATCAAATGTTTGTTGCTTGGGTATTGCTTTATCAAGTTCATATTTATCTTTAAAAAAATGGCTTTGAAAAGCTTCAGCTAAATTTAAAATTTTATTACTAAGTCTATATGATTGTTCTAGCTTTTGCCAAGTGGGACCAGGTACACCTGTATATGGTTTTTTATCTTGTTCTAATTCAATATTATAAATATTTTGCTTTTCGTCTCCAAATACTACAAATTCACCATTTTTAGCAAGAAAGTATTTTTTTATTATTCTTATCCAACTTTTCTTATAGTCCTGAATTTCATCAATGAATATTGCTTGATATTTATTTATTTTATCTTTTACTTTTTCAAAAATATTTTCATTATCAAACTCTTTAAGTCCATCAACAATTTCTATATTATGATTATTTGCTTCTGCCATCATAAAACCATGATAATGATTTATATGAAAAATTTTCCAATCAAAATTTTCTCTTACTCTATTAATACTATCATGAATATAATTTCTTAATGTTATATTGTATGTAAGTATCAACACAGATTCACCATGTCTAATATGTGAGTTCACAGCTCTTTTTGCTAAAACTACTGTTTTACCAGAACCAGCAACACCCCTAATTTTTTGTTGTTTTGCTTTACTTTGAGCAAGAGATTTTTGTCTTGGACTTAAAACAACTTCTTGAGCTTGTTCTAAAGTATGGAATGATGGTTTCAGAACTCTTTGAAATTCTCTATAAAGTTCATCATCAAAAAACTTACTTTTATATTTAGGAAAAGAGTATTTATAAATATTTTCCAATGTAAGATTATTATACCCATAAACTGGGCACCATTTATCTGTTTTAATATCTTTTTTTATTGTTTGTGAAGTTTCATTATGAAAATATACAGCAACTTTTACAAGACCATAAATTTTATTTTCTTTAATCTTTTTTTCAAGTAGGTGTGGGATGCTAAGATTATATAAATCATCTTTGTAAGCTTTAACTTGCTTAAGTGGCGATTTTATTCTAGTACCATCATATCTTAAACTCCAATTATCATTATTATCTATATTGTAACTTTCTAAATTCCAATCTTTTACCTCTATAACTAATACACCATAATCTTTTCTCAATATTACAATATCTGGGTTATGTCCATTTATATAAGGCTGATAATAGACTTCATAATCACCAGGTAATTCTTTTAAAACTTCTAATGCTCTATATTCGCCATTTGTAGGTTTTTGCTTTAATGAATTAATAATCATTAAACTAGGGTAAAAATTTGCCAAAGCAATCCTTTTTAAATGCTATACATTGATATAATAAAGCAAAATTAAACTTTGTTAACAAAATTATATCATAGTATAATTAATACCTTACTCTTACATATAAACAAAGCTTACAAATAAAAGATACATAGATGTAGAGCCTTATATACTTTTTTATAGAGTATAAGCATTGCTAAGTTTTAACAATCTGCATATTTAAGCTATTTTCTGATTTTTAAGAACTCTTACCTCTAATTGCCCCATTCTGTCTATGTAGATATTTAAATTTGTTAAAAGCTCTTCGGTTTGTTTGTATAGTTTTTTAAATAATAGGTCTGTACTTTTAAGCTCTTCTAATCTTTTTTTAAAAAGTGTTAAATCGTCTATCTCTTTTAAAATATTGTCGTAAAATTCATCTAAATCGGCAACAGGTAGTGTTTGCATTTCGTCTAACTCTAAAGATAACCTCTCTAGCTCTAGACTTTGGTTATGAAATTTGTTTAGTATAAGTTGCATAATATCTTCAAACAGTTTACGAGGTGCAGTGTTTAATGCCTCTTTGGCAACATTAGTAAAATCAATTAAATCAACAAAACTACTACCCATTTTTGCAGTCATTACACAACCTTTTTTATTAACTTATGTAGTTGTTATAACATAAAATTTGAAGAATAAATAGAGATAATAGACTTCTTGCAAAACTATATAATTTCGTAGATTTTGTTTAGTATGTATTAGATTTTGCTAATTAGGATTGAAGTCCTAGCTAAAGCTAAGTCGAAATCATAATTAACAAAATATGATACATAATAGACAATAGATACATTTATATAGTTTTTCAAGAAGTCTAATAAACCCGAATGGCCGTATTTGCGTGAGTCGGCCCTAATAAGCCAACGGTGGAGGAGAGGGCAAGCCCTTAGGGGGCAACTTCTTGTAGGCATTGCCGTACTCAAACGAAGCCACCCGCTCACAGGCTTAGCTACTAGGTCCCCCTGAGATTTAATGTTGGACCCCATATGCATATTTGCGAACCATTCAGGCGTTAAGTTACAGAAAGATAGACTAATATTAAATTAAACTTAAGAAATATTATTAATTTAATTATTTAATCTATATTTATAATTATAGCAGATTTCTAAATAAAAAGATACTAATTTTAGTAAAAAAGTGCATTTTTTTGCAATTTTTTTACTAATTGTACTAATTAAACTATCTCTTGTGCCTTAGCAACACACGATGAAATGGTTGCTTCGTTGGCAACAAAGGCTGTTACATTTTGTGGTAAGTTCTTTAGCGTAGATTTACCAATAACTACCGCTCTATAACTACTATCCCAGCTAAAACTCTTAAAAAAGCACTCTATTGTAGATGGCGAAGTAAAAATAACTACTGCTCCATTCTCTAACACTTTGCCACTATAATCTTTACAGGTAGTTTCGTACAAAATCTCCTCTTTAATATCTATGCCCTCTCTGCTTAAAAAAGCTTTTGAATCAAACGATACAACTTTTGGGCGAATATAGACTATTTTAGAGTTTTTAAACTTCGTAACTATATCGTTAGCCAAAACTTCTCCGTAAAACTCTTTTGGGTGGTAAATATCTGTAGCACCTAACTCTTTTGCCATTTTAGCAGTTGCCGAGCCTACGGCTAAAATCTTTTTATTTTGCCACTCGTTAGATATTTCATCTATATAAAGAATAGCCTGTTTTGAAGTAAAGAGTATAGTATCTACATCGCTTAAATCTATACTTTTCTTTAAACGAGTAAACTCTATCATCGGCAAAGAGATAGTACCTTCGTACTCTTTTGGTGAACATAGATAAATATTTTTATTTTTCATCTGTTGCACAGCTTGTATTGCCTTCGAAAATTCTTACATTTTTCTCTTCATCGTCGTGTGGGTCGAAGTGTGGGTTTATTACCCAGCCTTTATTTGGCTCTAATGCTGTGATTTTGCATATAATATCGTCTGCAATATTGTGAGCTCTCTCTATTGTCATCTGTGGGTCTAGCACTAGGTGAAACTCTACAAAATTATGTACTCCATCAGTTCTAGTCTTTAGCCAATGGTAGCCTCTTGCATCTTTTTCGTTGGCTATTATCTCACCAATTTTTGCTACAATCTCTGCATCTAGCGACCTATCTAGCAGTATTAGCACACCTTCGCTAATAATTTCGTAAGCCGAGTAGATAATATAAATACCAATAGCCAAACCAAAAATTGCATCTATAAAGTCTAAACCTGTAACAAAAACTAAAAATATTGATATAAGCACAGCACCGTTGCTTATTAAGTCAGCTTTATAGTGTATTGCATCTGATTTTATTACAATATTATCGGTCTCTTTAGCTATTCGCTCTAAATATTTAACCAAAAAGTAAGTTACCAAAACCGATATAACCATTACACCAATAGAAGCCCCTAGCATTTCTGTACTATCTTCGTTTGCTATCTTTTTTATCGCTTCATAAATAATATATATGCCAGATATGGTAATAATTGTACCCTCTATAACACCTGCAATTGCCTGTACCTTGCCTTTGCCATACGGAAACAGCTCATTTGGTTGCTCTTCTGCCTTTTTAATTGCAAAAAAGTTAAATACCGAAATAGCACTATCTAAAATAGAATCGATAGCCGAAGCCAAAACCGCCACAGAGCCACTCATAACCCCAATAGCTAGCTTTACAATAGCTAAAAGTGTAGCTGTAATTGTAGCAATAGCCGTAGCCCTACGCTCTTTAGAAAAGCCTTTTATTTTTATTATTAAATCCATATTACCTCTTTATATACTATTTTTAGGGCACCTCTAAAAATAGGTGATACCCACAACATCTCTAGCTTTTCTCTAGGCTAGGCACTCTTTCGCAGTCCTAGCAAAAGCTAAGTCAAGAAAGAGTAACGACGCATAGAGGAAAGCTAGATATGCCCAAAGGGTGGGCAATGCAAACGCAATCTTGCACAAGATATTTAAGTCATCTTAGCTTCGGCTAGGATGACTTAAATCTCTTGCACAATCTTACATTTGTATTGCCCATTGTGGGTATTACCTATTATTAGAGGTGCCCTTTAATATAACTAATATACTCTTTTATATCATCTAATTTGCCCAATACTTCTTTGCAAATGACTAAATAATCTATTTTTTCATAGTCGTGTGCAAAGAAATTTCTAAACGAGGCAATCTTTGCAAAACTATAAGCAAACTCTTTAGGAATTACTTCGTTTTCACCTAATATATCTATCGCTTCATAATAACTCTGTGCAGAAGGCAAATCTTTATATTTTATTACCATTTCAGCTAATGAGATAGAGCCATCACTTACTAAATATAGATAGTGCAAAAGTGCACCTTCAAAAATCGGGTCTTTTAAGTATTTATTTTCACAGTCAGCTTTTAAGCTATCTAGTATTTTTAAATAATACTCTAATCTTGCTATTTTTTTCTCTATTTTATGCAACATTTAAACTCTTTTTAAAAGCTTTGTAGTCTAAAATTAAATGCTCTTTTTTTAGCTCATAATCTATTCTGATTGGGCTATCTTTAACTATAATTCCATCCCTAAATACAGAGTCTAATAAAAATAGATTTTTAGCACTGTTTAAAATTAAAATATCTGTCTGAATATTAAGCTTTTTTGATAAAATATAATTTATCTGAAGTATATTATCCAACGAAGAATCTTTTAAGTACAAAGCAATATCAATATCGCTATTTTGGGTCTGCCTTCCCTTAGCATAAGAGCCAAATAGATACCCAAATTCAACATTGTCAATTTGTTCTAACTCTTTCTGTAGGGTTTGTACTATATCCAAATTGGTACTCCGTTTTTGATATTATACCAAAAACTTGTACCAAAATGCTTGCTTACTTAAGCAATTTCCCAAGCAGAGATGTTACTCTTTTAGAAAAGTCTATTTTGCTTGTTGGCTCTAAGCCTTCGGCTAATCTTGCACTATCTAGCAGTATCCATGCTGACTCTTTTACTAACTCTACATCGCTAGTAGTTTGTAGCTTTTTAATAAGCTCGCTTTTACCATTTAGTTCTAAAATTAGTGGAATATCTGGCTCTTTCTGTCCCATTTGTCTAAACATTGCACGCATAGAAACCATTGGGTCTGTGCTATCTGGTACTACACAGCTATCGCTCTCGCTTAGTCTTGTAGTTACTTTAACATCTTTAACACTTTCGCCTAACTCCTCTTTAAATAGCTCTACAAGTGATTTATACTCCTCTTTTAAGCTCTCTAACTCCTCTTCGTTCTCTTTAACTTTTGGAGGCTCTACCATAGATACATCTACTAGTTTCCACTCTTTATACTCGCCAATCATTGGTGTAACAATTTCGTCTATCTCTTTGTTATCCATAATTAGCACTTCTAAATCGTTTAACTTATAAGCCTCTAGTAGTGGTGAGTGTCTTAAGATATTCTCATCATCTCCTACGATATAGTAAATCTCTTTTGCTCTGTCTTCTTTATCTTTTTCTCTCTCTAAATAATCTGCAAGCGAAGTCATTCCCTCTACTGCACTAGACTTATAGCGAACAATATCTAATAGTGTCTCTTTATTCAAGTGGTCTGTATAAATACCCTCTTTTATTAATGTATTGTACTGCTCAATAAATTTATCGAACTTCTCTTTATCTAGCTTTTTAATTGCACTTAAAATCTTTTTAACAGATGCCTGTTTAATATTTGCTAGCACCCTATTCTCTTGCAAAATTTCACGGCTAACATTTAGTGGTAAATCTTCGCTATCTATAATACCACGAACAAATCTTAAATAAATTGGCAATAACTCTTTTTCGCTATCGGTAATAAACACACGCTTAATATAGAGCTTAACCCCAGGTTGAAAGTCTGCTCTAAATATATCTGCAGGTGCTATCTCTGGTATGTAAAATAGTGTTTTATACTCTAGTGACCCCTCTGCACTTGTGTGTACCCAAGTTAGTGGGTCACTTACATCGTGCCAATTTGTTTTGTAAAACTCTTTGTATTCATCGTCGCTTATTTCACTTTTACTTAATGTCCAAAGTGCTTTTGCTTCATTTGCTAACTCTCTTTTACTCTCTACCTTTTCATTACCATCTTCATCTGTAGTTTTCTCTGTATAATTAATATAAATTTCGTATGGAATATGGTTAGAGTAACGCTTAATAATATCTTTAACTCTGTGTGGGTCTAAAAACTCTTTTGCATCATCTTTTAACTTAATATAAATAACAGTTCCGTGCTCATCTTTTATAACTTCGCTAACTTCAAATTCACCAGTTCCATCACTTTTAAACTTATAAGCTTTATCTTCGCCAGCCTTTTTACTAATAACCTCTACACTATCGCTAACCATAAATACAGAGTAGAAACCTACACCAAACTGCCCTATTAAGTTGCTATCTATTTTGCCATCTTTACTTTTTTCTAACTGCTCCATAAACGCTTTTGTACCAGATTTTGCAATAGTACCTAAATTGTCTATTAAATCTTGCTCATTCATTCCGATACCATTATCGTTTATAGCAATAGAGCCATCTTCTTCATCTAACTTAATATTTATTTGGGGCTTCCATTCCTCGTTTTTAAACTTTTCGTCTGTAATATGCAGATAGTTAAACTTATCTATTGCATCACTTGCGTTAGATATTAACTCTCTTAAAAATATCTCTCTGTTTGAGTACAAAGAGTGTGTCATTAACTTTAATAACTGCCCTACTTCTGTTTGATATTGATATTTAGCCATAATATGTTCTCCTTCTATATTTTTACGCAATTATACATAAATTTCAAATAAATATCAAGAGTAGAGTCAAGAAAGTTGAGCCTTTTTAACTAATAGTTTAACTATTTGCTTCAAAGCTCTAATTTTGCTACAATTTATCAAAAAAGGATTTTTTTATGTTTAAAACACTATTAACTATATCGCTTCTTTCAACAACAATATACGCAAAAGAGATAAATAAAGAGCAGTGCCAAAAGTTAGGTAACAATTATATATTCTCTGGCGAAGAGTGCATAAACTATGCCAAATTTGATGGCGAAAACAGCAACAAACTGATAATTCTAATCCACGGTGCATGGAAAGAGGGAGCAAACACACTAGCTGTATATAAACCATATGCCGAAAATATAAATATGGAGAGCGATATTACAACTATAGCCATCGCCCTACCCGGCTATTCAGGCTCATCTACAAACCACTTAACTGCCCTTACACATAAAAAAGGAGGAGCACTAAAGCTAGCAACTAGCAAACACTATTTAAACTTTTTATCATCTCTACTAAGCGATTTAAAAACTAAATTCAAAGCCAAAGAGCTAATAGTATCCGCCCACTCTGCAGGAGCAGCAGCAACTGCGAGCCTACTAGGTTACAAACCCAACTTAATAAACAAAGCCCAACTGGCAGGTGGATTTTATAAATTAAAATATAAAGACTCTATCACAGCTAATAAAGTAATAAACCAAATCCCAAAAGAGACCCAAATAAACATAGTTTACGGAACAAAAGACACTATCTCTAAATCCGTAAATAGTAAAGAGTTTTACAAATTAGCAAAAAGCAAAGGTTTAAAAGTTAAGCTAATAAAAATAGAAGAGAACCACACAAATTTGGATAGAAGTGATTTAGCAACTAAAGAGTTGCTAAATTTAGTTAAAAACTAGCGCAACTCTTTAATTACTCTTCGCAAAAACCCAACATTAGCATAGTTATCTGGGAAAGGTAAAAGTAATTTATTGGCTTCGTCCAACTGCTCTTTAGGTGCAGAAAATAAAGCTACCCCCATCACCAATGTATTTGCATAATCTAACCCATAGACCTCTCTATTCTCTTTGGCTAAGGCTCTGTATATTTCAAGTGCCTCTTTATAGTACTTCTCTGGCTCTGTGCGTTTTGTGCTATCTTTTGAATAAAAGTTAGCTAAGTTATTAAGTGTCATAGCAACATCAGGCAGATAGACCTCTCTATTCTCTTTGGCTAAGGCTCTGTATATTTCAAGTGCCTCTTTATAGTACTTCTCTGCCTCTGTGCGTTTTGTGCTATCTTTTGAATAAAAGTTAGCTAAGTTATTAAGTGTCATAGCAACATCAGGCAGATAGACCTCTCTATTCTCTTTGGCTAAGGCTCTTCTTATCTCAAGTGCCTCTTTATAGTACTTCTCTGCCTCTGTGCGTTTTGTGCTATCTTTTGCATAAAAGAGAGCTAAGTTATTAAGTATTGTAGCGACATCAGGCAGATAGACCTCTCTATTCTCTTTAGCTAAGGCTCTGTATATTTTAAGTGCCTCTTTATAGTACTTCTCTGCCTCTGTGCGTTTTGTGCTATCGTCTGCATAAAAGTTAGCTAAGTTGTTAAGTGTTGTAGCTTTTTGGGTTTTGGAGCTAGCTTTTGCTAAAGCTATTTTATAATACTTGCTAACTTCCTCTCTATCTCTTGGGCTTTTTGTTTGCAGAAAGTAAGCATAGTTAAAGTTATTATCGTAGCTATCTTCGAACTCTAATGCCTCTTTATAGCTAGCTTTTGCATTGCTCCAATCTTTTTTCTCTTCGTAGAGTGTTGCTTTATATTGTAGTATTTTAGCCTGTTTTGATTGTTGCTCTTTTAACTTTGCTATCTGCTCTTTACTATTGTATTTATCAATAGCCGCTAATGCTTTATCTACTCTATCTCTATCTTGTGAGAGCATAATATTTTCTGCCTCTTTTACCCCTTTATCATCTATACTATGGGCTATTAGCTCTCGTCTTAATCTTAAAATCTCTTTTTCTAGTTTCTCTTTCTCCTCTTTCGATAGTGCGGGGTTACTGCTTTGTTGTAAAAGTTGATCTAGTTTTTGCTTAATCTCTTCGGTATCTTCTTTTGTTGCACTATCAAGGTTAGTTTGGTTGTTAATAATAGTGCCAAAATTAAATAGTGAAAAAAATTTATTTATGAAGTTATTGCTATTCTCTTTTTTATTTTTACTATAAAATACAATAACCAATATAATTAAAAAAGCCCAAATACCCCACATCTCATATTTTGTAATTGGCTCGTATGCACTAAGCCCCAAGTGAAAGTGTTTATTTAAATTCTCTATAATCCATTGCGGTAGTGCAGAGCTACTCATATAAACTGCTATACCAAGCACCATAGCAAATACAACAGGGTAGTTGTTATGATTTTTAACCGTAGTCTGAGAAAAAAGATAGATAGCAAAGCCAGCCAATAAAAGTAATAAAATCCAAAACATAACTCATCTCCTGTTGTGGGTTATTAGTATTGTCTCCAACTGCAATGCCAATAAGTTAAGCTTTTAAAGGTGCAGTGAGGGCACTGCACCCTACGGTGAAAAATAAATTTTAGTAGGGTGTGGTACCTTACCACACTAAAAAATTCTTAATTCATTGACATTGCCATTCACTTCACATATTTTATGAGCTAAACTCAACATACAAAGTAACACCCCAAATCACAGCAATAAATATAAAAGTAATAAGTACAGCAAAAGAGCCAATATCTTTTGCTTCTTTGGCTAGTTGGTGAAAATCTTGCGTTACTAAATCTACCACTCTCTCTATTGCACTATTAAAGGCTTCGGCTATTAGTATTAGCCATGTTGAGAAGAAGAGTACCATTTTAGATATTGTAGATAAATCTATAAATAGGAGTGCCAAGCCAATAATGGCAATAACAAACAACTGAGTCTTAAAAGATTTTTCGCTTTTAAGAACTGTTTTAGCACCCTCTAGGGCATAAGTAACATTTTTAAATATACTGAATTTTGGTTTGTTTACGCTACCCAAAACCTACTCCCACTCGATTGTTGCAGGTGGTTTAGAGCTAATGTCGTAAACTACTCTGTTTATTCCATCTATTTCGTTAATAATACGACGGCTTATGCCCTCTAATACATCGTGTGGTACATGTGCAAATGTTGCTGTCATACCATCTACACTCTCTACCATTCTAACACACACTGTATTATCGTATGTTCTATTATCACCCATTACACCTACAGATTGTACATTTAAAAGTACTGTAAATGCTTGCCAAACTTTTGTGTAGTAGCCTGTTGCTCTAAGCTCTTCTTGCATAATTGCATCGCTTTCTCTAAGCAGTCTTAGTGCCTCTTCGTTTACTTCACCCATTACACGAATTGCTAAGCCTGGTCCTGGGAATGGATGGCGTTCTATCATATGTTTTGGTAGTCCTAGCTCTAACCCAAGTTTTCTAACCTCATCTTTAAAAATCTCTCTTAGTGGCTCTACTAGCTCGAACGTCATCCAATCTGGCAGACCGCCAACATTGTGGTGAGATTTAATAGTTTTACTAGGTCCTTTAACCGATACAGACTCGATAACATCTGTATAGAGTGTACCTTGTGCTAAGAAGCTTACATCTGTATGTTTGCTTGCCTCTTTATCGAATACTTCGATAAACTTTTCGCCAATAATTTTACGCTTTCGCTCTGGGTCTGTTACACCTGCAAGTGCTCCTAAGAACTCCTCTTGTGCATTAATTGTAATTAGTGGAATATCTAACAATTTAAACATATCTTGCACTTGCTTAGCTTCATCTTTTCTTAGCAAGCCTTGGTCTACAAATACACATACCAACTGCTCTTTTGGAAGAGCCTCGTTAAGCATAGCAGCAACTACTGAGCTATCTACTCCACCACTTACACCACAAAGCACTTTTTTATCGCCAACTTGCTTTCTAATCTCTTCTATCTTCTCTTTCGCGAAGCTTCCCATATTCCATGTGCTATCACATCCGCAAATATACTTTGCAAAGTTTTTAAGCATTTTTGTACCCTCTACAGAGTGGTGTACCTCTGGATGAAATTGGAATGCATATACATTTTTATCTTCATTTGCAATTGCAGCGTATGGAGAGTTCTCGCTATCTCCAATTACACTAAAGCCCTCTGGTAGTCTCTCGGCTCTATCTCCGTGGCTCATCCACACTATTGAATCTTGTGCAATATCTTTAAAAATAGGAGTATTCTCATCTGTAATATGCAATTTTGCTTTACCATACTCTTGATGGTCAGCTGCTACAACTTCTCCACCAAAGTGTTGAGTAATTAACTGCATTCCATAACATATACCTAAAATTGGTAAGCCTAAATCCCAAATAGCATCGTTTGGTTTATAAGCATCCTCTGCATAAACAGACGCTGGTCCACCAGATAGGATAATCCCTTTAGGACTTCTAGCTTTAATCGCCTCTATATCCTCTCTATATGGTACAACCTCTGTATATACGCCACTCTCTCTTAATTTTCTTGCAATCAGCTGTGTATATTGAGAGCCAAAATCTAAAACTACTATCGGTACATGTTTCATATTAATCCTTATCTTTTTCTACATAATGAGCACCCAAAGACTCTTCTCGTCTTAAAGCTGCGTTTACTATTGCGGCTGCGGTATTAAGCCTAAGCTCTAAGAGTCTGCCTATCTTTTTGCTCTTTGTATCGTATATAAAGTTCTTCGCCTCAAGCAAGCCCTTTTTTGTACGAACAATACCTACATCGCTCCACATAAATTTACGCAACTGCTCTTTATATTTTTTATCGTTTTCTTGGTGCAGAAGTGTATCGTAATCTTTATCAAAATTAGGCTCAATCTCCCAACAATTTTTATCGCTAAGTATAGCTTTTGCACATCTTGCAGCAAATACAGCCCCCTCTAGCAAAGAGTTCGAAGCCAATCTATTAGCACCATGTACCCCAGTTCTTGCTGCTTCGCCTGCAACATAAAGCCCTTTAATCCCAGGAACCCTGCCATCTAAATCGCACTCTATACCGCCATTGGCATAGTGAAATGCTGGCGAAATCTCTACCCTATCTTTTGGCAAGTTGTAACCTATTGCTTCAAAAGTTTTAGTAATATTTGGAAAACGCTTTCTAAACCATTTTGCTTCGAACATACTAAAATCTAAGTAAACCTTTTTACCTGTCTCTCTTTTATATAAAAAGATAGAGCGAGATACAATATCGCGACTTGCTAGCTCTCCACGCTCGTCATAATCAAACAAGAATCTTTTGCCATCTTCATCTACTATCCAAGCACCCTCGCCTCTTAGAGCTTCGGTTAATAGTAGCTTTCTAGCATATGGTGTATTTACAAATACCGTTGGGTGAAACTGCATAAACTCCATATCTTTAAGCCCAATACCCTTTTCAGCACAAATTCCGTGAATATCTGCACTTACTGTTCTAGAGTTTGTATTATAAAGGTAAAGCGAGCCAATTCCACCACTTGCAATTACTACAGAGTTTGCATATAGAGTATGAGGCTTATAATCCACCATTACTCTAACACCATAGCATCTGCCATTTTCTATAAGTAAATCGTAAACTAAGCTATTCTTTTGCAATTTATGTGGGTTTTGGTTCATTAAGTGCATATGCATATATCTACCTGTCGCATCACCACCTGCATGCAAAATACGCTCGGTAGAGTGTGCTGCCTCTTTTGTATACAATAAGTTGCCTGCATCATCAGTATCAAATTCCATGCCATTTGCTACAAAATCCTCTCGTACAGCTAAAGAGTCACGAGATAGCACCTCTACCGCCTCTTTTAAGTTGTGTTGCGAACCTGCATTTAAAGTATCTTCTATATGAAATGGTATATCATCTTCATCTAAAGCTGTAACCATACCACCCTGTGCATAAAAAGTGTTGCACTCCCAAGGTATATCTTTACAAAGTACCAATACATCTTTATCTTTTGGTAATTTGCTTGCCAAGTATAGACCAGCTATTCCTGCCCCAATTATTATAGTATCGTAATGTTTTGTCATTATTTGCCTCTCTCTATCCATACCGGATTTGTTTTATATCCACATCCGCTAAAACTAAGGCTTAACAGTAAAGATGCTATAATCGCAATATGAAAAGAGCGAACGAAATTCTTAAAACCGTTAAGAGCAGACCATATTTTAAATCTATACAAAAGCACTCCTGTTACAATAGATTGTTAGAATTTTTACCACCTAGATTTCAAAAAGCTATTGCCTTTTTTTATATAAAAAACAATACACTTTTTGGTGCACTATCGCATCCGGGCTTTAAAAATGAACTTAATTATAATAAAGATTTATTAAAAGAGTTATTAAAACAGATATCTAGCGTAGAGATAGAGTGCAAAGAGTTGTTCGATTGTGTAGAAAATATCGTATTTTTTACATCTAAACACCACACCCCTGCTCCACTTATAGTAAGCACCTCTATACCAAAATATAGAGAGTTAGCAAAAGGAGAGTTCGAAATTTTAGCAAAAGATGAAGAGCTAGCATCTATTTTTAATAAAATTAAAGAGGATATTTTAGCCAATGCACAAAATTGATGAAGTCTTAAAAAATCTGCCAAAAGAGCCTGGAGTTTACCAATACTTCGATGCAAACGGCAGGCTTTTATATGTAGGTAAAGCAAAAAACTTAAACAATAGAGTAAAAAGCTACTGGTTTCTAACCCCACCAATTCGCCCAAAACACCCGCAAGCTACAAGAATTGGCAAAATGCTAACACAAGCTGAGTTTTTAGACTATATAGTAGTAAATTCAGAAGAAGATGCCCTTATTTTAGAAAACTCTCTAATAAAACAGTTAAAACCAAAATACAACATTCTACTGCGAGACGATAAAACTTACCCCTACATAGTTGTAGATGAGAAAGCAGATTTTCCACGGTTTGAAATTACTAGACGCGTAATAAAGGGAGCAAAATTAAAATATTACGGTCCATTCCCAAGCGGAGCAAAAGCCTTGCTTGAATCGCTATATGACTTCTACCCATTAGTGCAAAAAAAGAGTTGCCTAAATGGCACTAAAGCTTGCCTCTTTTACGAAATTGGCAAATGCCTAGCCCCCTGCGAAGGCAGAGTTAGCAAAGAGGATTACGCCAAAATAGTTCAAGAGGCAAAAAAAGCAATAGTAAATAGAAAACTCTTAATAGAAAAAATGCAAGAGCGTATGCTATTTCTAGCCGAAAATGAACGCTTTGAAGAGGCAAGCAAAGTACGCGATAAAATGCTAGCCATAGAGTCTTTGCAGATAAAATCGGGCATAGACTTTGCAAGCCGTGCCAATTACGATATTTTTGCCATAGAGCAAGGCGGAAACAGAGGGGTTGTAGTAAAGATATTTATGAGAGATGGCAAGATAATATCTTCTACACATAGCTACTTTAGAAATACCGAAATATTTGACAGCAACGAAGCTTATAAACAAGTGCTTCTTTCGCACTATAAAAACTTAACAGCCATAGAGAGTAAAACCATAATAGTAGCTAGTGATTTTGAAGATTTAGAGAGCACTCAACAGACAATTAGTAGCATCTTAGGGCAAAATATTAAAATAGAACACCCAAAAAGTGGCAACAAAGCCAAGCTTTCGCAACTAGCCTTGCTAAACGCTAACGAACTACTAAAACAAGAAAAAAACGATAGTAAAATAGAGTTAGAAATCAAAGAGTTACTAAGCCTAGAGCGTGCACCATATAGAATAGAGACTTTTGATAACTCGCATATGATGGGGCAAGCAACAGTTGGTGCAATGGTGGTTTGGGACGATGGCACTTGGGATAAAACAAGCTACCGCCAATACGAACTACAAGCCAAAGACGAATATGCCCAGATGAAAGAGACCCTAACAAGAAGAGTAGAGAGCTTTGCTAAAAACTCACCACCAGACCTTTGGGTTATAGATGGTGGAGCAACTTTGCTAAAATTGGCAGTAGAGATTTTAAATAAAAACAGAGTAAATTTAGATGTAATTGCAATAGCAAAAGAGAAATTAGATGCCAAAGCCCACAGAGCAAAAGGTGCAGCAAAAGATATAATTTACACACAAAATGGCGAAGTATTTGACTTAAAAACAACAGATAAACGACTCATTTTTATACAAAGATTAAGAGACGAAGCACACCGATTTGCTATTACATATCATAAGAAAAAGAAGCGAAAAGAGGATATGAAAATATCACTTTATGAGGTAAAAGGCATAGGTAAAGCAACTTTACAAAAATTACTAAACTACTTCGGTACTTTCGAAGAAGTTGAGAAAGCAAGCTTCGAAGAAATAGCAAAAATAAGTAGTAAAAAAGTGGCAAATGCATTAAAAGCTTCAAATATTATAGAAAAATGACGAATTAAACCATTTTTTAAAGAGGAATATAATAATATATGTATAAATATTACCTACAGAACCATCTGAATAACCTAGATGCACATCAGTGTCTATGTTAATTAGAGGGTTATATAATATATGTGGTAACTAATAAAACAACCTTACAAAAGGATAAAAATGTATTTTTTAACTAACAAAGAAGACTATATAGTCGCAGCAAGTAGCGACTTTTTAACTGCCATTGGCTCAAGAGAGATATGCTCTATTTCAGCAATGCTACAAAATCAATTAATTACACTAGATGAACTTAACAACAGACTAAATATACCAAACAAAGATTTAGAGTACAGTTACAATTTATCAACTATGCACTCTGCATTTGGGAACTTAAAATTATTTACACTTAGCACTCCAATCTCGGATGAGAAAACAGAAGAAGATGAAAATATTGCATATTTAAAAAAATTACAAGATGGTACAGTAGAGCAAAAAGACAATGAATATGCTATTCCTGATATTCCAACACTTCACAAAGAGGTAAAAGAAGAGGTAAAATTACCAACAGCTGATAAAGTAGAAATCGAACCAAATAAAGAAGTAAAAATTCCAGAAATACCTAAAGAAGCAATTTCAAAAACAGAAGAGATAGAGTTACCAACAACTGAAAAATCAGAGAAAAAACAAGAGCCAACTTTAGAGAATGAAGAGTTAGAGGTTAAGATTCCAGAAGTACCAAAGGTTGAATCAGCTAATGATGAATTAATTAACTCTTTAAAAGATATAGAAATTAAAACTGCCGAACAAACTGAAATTGCTATTCCAGAAGATAAATCGATAGATAAATTGGCAGATGAAATTATAAAAACTAAAGAATCAAAAGATACTACAGAGGTAGAAGAAATTCTTAAAGAAAAAGAAGAAAAAGTGCTTGAAACATTTGATAATACAGAAATAACTGATAGTGTTTCAATAAATAATCATAAAGATACAATAGAAGAGGAACAATCTACTACCAACAAGAAACAAAAAGAGAGTGGATTAAGAAGAATAACTAAAAAGCTCTTTCCTTGGGGAAACAAAAAGAACCAAGAGATAGAGTTAGAAGATGATACAACTTATGAGTTAGATTTAAAAAGTGCAACTAAATTAGAACAAGCTTCAAAAGATACAAAAGAGATGCTAAATGATACACAAGAAATAATTTCTGATGAAATCAAAACAATAGATATAGACAAAGAAGGTATTCAAGAAGAATTAAAAGCTCAAAAAACAGAAGACATTGCAAATGATGTTACTGAAAAGATAGAAGAAAGTATTAATATACCTGATATTCCTGCACTAAAGGCAGACGAAGTAATAGAAAGTCCTCAAACTGAAGAAATTACAAATAAAGTTGTTGAAGATACAAAAGAGAATATTAACATACCTGATATTCCTGTTATAAAAGCAGAAGAAGTTAAAGAAACAATAGAAACTCCAAAAACAGAAGAAATTGCAAATAAAGTTGTTGAAGATATAAAAGAGAATATTAACATACCTGATATTCCTATTGTAAAAGAAGAAGTTACACCAAAGGCTACAGAGGATAATAAAGAAGTAGAACAAATAAAACTAGATAACACAACACCAACAGTAGAAACATCAGATAAAAAAGAAAAAATTACAAATATTGAACCAACTAAACCATCTATTAGTGCAGAAGATACAACAGATACTAATAATGAACTATCTACACTTAAAGAACAAATAGCCAGAATAGAGACAACAGAAGATAAGCAACAAGCACCTAAAGAAGATGATGTAAAAGCAAAAGAAAAAGATAATAAAATTATCTATAAACTTATTAACTTGCAGGTCGAAGGTATAGATTTCGAAAAAAATGCTAATAAGCTAAGCATAGATACAAGTAGCTATAAAATGCTTTTAAATAATTACTTAGACGAAATAGAAAAATACAACAATGAATTAGAAAATGGAGTATCATCTACAATAAACATGTTGAAAGATGCGGGTGAGTTATTATCTTTAGATATTTTAACAAAAAAACTCGAACACTTAAAAAGTAACAATAATAAAAAAGATACTTTAAAAGAGATTTCATTGATAGCTTCATTACTAAAAGAGAAAGCAGATAAAAAACTTACTAAAACAGATGAAGTAAAAACAATAGAGATTCCTGAAACTATAAAAACTAAAGTTAAAAATGTTGAATCTACAGAAGATGAATTTAAAAAAGCTCAACCTGAAGAAGTAATTTCTATTCCGGAAATTCCTGATGAAATAATTGATATAACATCTGCACAAGAGCTACTAGCATCTATCAATCAGCAGAGTGTATCTTTTAACCCAAATAGAGCGGCAGAGGAGTTAAACCTACCAAAAACTCTAATTTTAGAATTTGTAGAAGACTTTATTTCTCAAGCAAAAGAACACTTACCTTTAATCGTAGAGGCTTATAAAAAAGAGGATATAAAAACTATTCAGACAACTGCACATATGCTAAAAGGAGCTGCAAGTAACTTAAGGTTAGATACAATTGCCGAAAACCTCTTTAAAATACAGAAAGAGAGTAGCATTAGCAACAGTGGCGAACTTATAAAACAATTTGTTGCAAAACTAAAAGGTTTAAGTTCAGAAGTAGCATCATTGGAGGATGCAGAAGATGAAAATTAAAAATAAATTAAAACTAATAACAATACTGCCAACCTTAATTTTGGTGGCAGCTGCTACATATCTTTTCTACAATACATATATTAATTACGAAAAAACTAGAGCATATAAAATTGTTACAAATAATAATAAAACACTAAATAAGTTATTAATTGAATTAGGTAGAGAGCGTGGTATAACAGCACTATATTTAGCATCTAATAAGCAATCTTACAAAGAATTACTAACACATCAATATAAAAAAACAGATAGTGCAATAAAAGAGTATAAAAATAGTGCAATAATAGAAAACAGTACTATTCTACCAAAAGATTACCTATTTAATGAAACTATATCTATAAATAAAAACTCTTATATAAATTTAAATAACAAGCTAAGTAATATAGATAAGATAAGAAAATCTATAGCTTCTATATCTTCAGATGATTATAAAAAAGTTATAGATAGTTATACTAAGAACTTAACTGTACCTACACTTAATAACCTTTTAGAGATTAATAAATTCTCATTAAGTGTAGATATAAATAAAATAAGTAACTCTTTAAGTAATTTATATATAAGTGAAGAGTTTTCAGGCTTGCTTAGGGATTTTTTAGTATTTAACATAGAAAAGAAGAATAAAATAGATAAAAAGCTTTTAGGACAATGGCTAAATTACCATGCAAAAGCTATGCTATTTGATCCTAGCTTAATTCAAGACAAAGAGTTATCTTTAAAAATTAAAAATTTTCTAAAAAACTCTTATGGTGATGAAATAAAAGAGAAATTTGTAAATGTTTATTCAGACATAATAAATAACTCACAGAGTGCTAATTATTCTACAGATACACTAAGATTATTTACTGTTTTATCTAAATATATTGGTCTATACAATAAGACATCTGCAGTAATTTATAATGATGCAAAAACTAAACTAACAGCTCAAATGAATAAGCAATTAATTCTTGTTGCACTATTTGGTTTACTTCTTTTGGTATCTTTACTATTAATTATATTTGGAAATAAAATATCTAATGAGTTAGAGGGTAATTCTAAAGAGTTAGAGGCATCACTAAAAAGAGCTGTTAAGAAGATTGGAGAAACAGATCCAACTGTAAAAGAAGAATTAGAAGATATAAACAATATAGACTTCGAAACCTCTAAAGGTATGAGAAAAGGCTATAGATTCTTAGAAAAAATGGTAGAATCTGCTAAAGAAGATAAAATAGAAGCTATTGAAGCAAACAAAGCTAAATCGTACTTCTTAGCTAATATGTCACATGAAATCAGAACACCAATGAATGGTATTATTGGTTTTGCAGAGTTACTTAAAAATACAAACTTAAATGATGAACAAAAAGAGTATGTAGGGATAATAGAAAAGAGTTCAGATAACTTACTAAATATTATTAATAATATATTAGACCTTTCTAAATTAGAGAGTAATAAAGTAGATTTAGAACATGTAATCTTCGATACAGCAAAAGAGTTTGACAGCACAATAGATACATTTGCTGTAATTGCTTCAGAGAAAGATATAGAATTAAACTATTATCTAGACCCAGAAATTAGTCCAAAATTAAAAGGTGATCCAACCAAGTTAAAAGAGATTTTAACAAACCTTTTAAATAACTCTATCAAATTTACTGAAAATGGTGGAGAGATAGATGTAGAAATTAAAAAAAGTTTTACAGTACAAGACGATAATAGGGTATGGGTAGAATTTGTGGTTAGTGATACAGGTATTGGTATGAGCAAACAGCAGTTAGATAGAATATTCCAACCATTTATGCAAGGCGACTCATCTATAAACAGAAAATATGGTGGAACAGGCTTGGGGCTTACAATTACAAAACAGTATGTAGAACTAATGGGTGGGGAGCTAAAAGTAGAAAGTAAAGAAGGCGAAGGCTCAACATTCTACTATACTCTGCCAATAGAAGAGATAGAAAGTGGTACAAAATCATATAAAGGTTTATTTAATAATTTAGAAATTTTATTATATCAAGGTGATAAAAATAATAAACTATCTAACTATATTCTAGAGTATTTAAAATACTATGGTATAAATTATAAAACCTTTGCAACAGTAGCTGAGTTAGATAAACAACTAGACAAGAACAATACTAAAGAAGCAGTTTTAGTAGATTTAGATAGAGCTAATAACGATTTAAAAGAGTTTATCAAAGGTATTGGTAAAGATAAGCTTATGCTAATTACAAGCTTACGAAATAAAGATAAAATATCTCAATATATTTTACCAAATGAAAGAGTATTATTTAAACCTATAGGCTTCGATAAATTTTTAAATACTTTAAAATTTTTAACCAAATTTGAAGAAGTTAAAGATTTAGAAGCACCTACAGTTCATGCAAAATATTATGGTAAAGCATTAGTTGTAGAAGATAATATAATAAATCAAAAACTCATTGTAAACATTCTAAAAGGATTTGGATTAACTATAGATGTTGCGAATAATGGCTTAGAAGCTGTAGAGAAGAGAAAATCTATACAAGATTATGATTTGATATTTATGGATATTCAAATGCCAATTATGGATGGGATAGAAGCAACTAAAATTATCAAAAAATATGAAAATGAAAATGGATTAACAACAATTCCTATAATTGCACTTACAGCAAATGCTTTAAAAGGTGATAGAGAGAGACTTATAAAAGAGGGCTTAGACGAATATATATCTAAACCAATCGAGATGGCAGAGCTTTTATATATTTTACACAAATTTATAGGACACAAATCTGCTATAAGTTTAAATGGACTAGAGAAAAAAGAAAAAATTAACAATAAGCCTAAATTAGAAAAAACAGATTCTACAGAGTTAGATAAAGTACAAAAGTTAAAAATAACTCAAAAAGTAGTAGAAAAAATAGAATCAAAAGAGCCAGAAAACAAAAAAGTTTTAATTGCTAAAAAGTTTCCATTGAGTAATAAAATTTTATCTACTCTTATGGCATCTATTTGTGTAGATTATGATTCACTAGAAGATTCTACACAATTATGTGATAAGTTAGAATCTAATAAATACGATATTATATTCACCGATGAAGAGTATTTAACTGACAGTATCATACAAACAGTAAGCAAGTATAATATAGATATCGTTTTAACTGATGACCCTGAGGATAAAGATAGGTTAAAAAATATATCGATAGAGACAATCAAACAGTTAACAAGCAAAGAAGAAATTGCATCTATTATTAGCAATTTTAGGGGTAAATAATGAATAGATTAAATGTACTATTAGTTGACGATGACACAATAAATCGTAAACTTATAATAGCCTTACTTGCTCATCATAAAGACTTGGTACAAAGTATTACAGAAGCTTCTAACGGTGCAGAAGCCCTAGAAATTGCAGAGAAAAATCCATCTATAAACCTAGTACTGTTAGATATTATTATGCCAATACTAGATGGCAAAGGCTTCTTAAAATCTTTCCGCTCACAAAAGAAAAACAGCTCAACCCCAGTAATAGTACTAACAACTGACGACAGCCAAAAAAACGAAGCCCTAAACCACGGAGCTGATGATATACTAATAAAACCAATAAAAGAAGAAGAGCTACTAAAACACATAAAATACTGGACACAAGGGGAGTTGAAGGAGTGAACTTCTTCATTGATGGCTTATAGTTGATGGTTAATTGTATAGGGTGCGGTGCCCTCACTGCACCAAAAACCAAAACTATTTGCTATAAACTATCAACCATTAACAATCAACCACAAACCAAAAACTACTTTATCTTATTAACTGAAGTTACGCACTATATGCAATATTTAACAAATCAAAAAAGTAACAGATATGAAAGAATAAATTCTCTCTCCTAGCAAGCTTGCGAGTGATAATTTTTCTTTTATAGGTGTTGCATTTTTGTTTTGCCCTACGGGTAGCACAAGAGGGCACTTGACTTTAAATACAATTTAGGGCAAGTTAGCTTTGGCTAGCTTTTATTAAAAACTATTCACATCAAGCACCCTCTTGTGCTATTAAATGTTGTATATAGTGCACAACTTCAGTTATTAAATTCATCATACCCTTCCTAAATTTTTTTAGGCCACAGGGAATGTATATATTTTAAAACTGTTGCATTGCCCATTGTAGGTATTACCTATTGCTAGAGAGACACTTACCCTTTCTCTGCATTAGCACCGTGGCACACAACACAGTTTTTATCAAATAGAGACTTGCCTAAAGCAATATCCTCTTTATCATACTAACTCTCTCCTGAACTTATTACAGCACCAATAAATAATCTTAATTTTTGATGCTATAATTTCGTTCAAAGGCAAGGCAGATTTTTCTCAAAGAGAGTACAAGCACAGGAAGGACTAGCCAGAGGCTAATTCGAAAAAATCTAACGCAGTATTTGGACGAAACTATAGCACCTTTGGGGAGAACGAGACGAGGCAATCTGCACACAAAAAAATCTTTGAATTAGCTATGAGATTGTGAAAAAACTTAAAAAATAATGGAAATGAGGCTTTAGCCTCATCTTGTTATTGCCATTTATTGGTAATATTTTTGCGAGACCGAAGTCTCACTTCCAAGAAATACCAAGTTTTTTCACAA